>QFCH01001342.1_pt1 | contig 97351 bp, 91 predicted proteins | sample 5346071 | NCBI WGS metagenome assembly QFCH01 (sample SAMN09062255, study PRJNA434731) | Human gut metagenome, whole genome shotgun sequencing project. | isolation source: stool timepoint B chromium assembly | host: Homo sapiens | collected 2015
TGATGATGAAAAACTTAAAGAAGGTGTATATGAGTTTTTGAAATTCTATTATGGAGAAGAAGCAGCAAAATTATCTTACGAGGGATCTATCTTCCCTGCAACAAATTACGATAGTGTATCAGCTGCTGATACACAGTTTGCAATGAATGCAATGCTTGAGTCACTTGCAAGTGGATGGGAAAGTCCGGCATCAGCACCAGACCTTACAGTTTCTTCCGCAGTACAGGAAGCATTGTATGACGCGATCTTCGGAGTACTTCAGGGAACATATGAACCAGAAGAAGCATTAGATAAGATTGATGCAGCACTTGCAAATAGTCAATAAAATAATCAGGAACCTGCCGGATACCGAGAAAAACTAAGTCCGGCAGGGGTTCCTTAGAAGAATGGAGTGACAGTATGCATTGGTTAAGTAAAAAAAGATATAAGATCGGTTTATTAATACCAACGCTACTCGTATACAGCGTATATATTATACTTCCGATCGCTATAGCAATATACTATAGTTTTACAAAATATTCGGGAATCGGAAAACCGAGATTTACAGGTTTAAAGAATTATATAAGATTATTTCAAGATCAGTTATTCTGGAGTTCGTTTAAAAATACGATGGTAATGTTTATCCTCGCATTTGTATTATTACTTACCCTATCATTTTTGATAGCACTTTTATTAAATAATAAGCTTAAAGCTGTTGATTTTTCGAAAGCAATGATTTTTTCTCCGGCGATTATCGCACCGATTATTGTAGGTATTATCTGGGTATATATTTTAGATCCGAATATCGGTATTATTAATAATGTGTTGGATGCGATAGGAGCAGATTCATTAAAACATACATGGATCGGTGGGGAAAAATTATCACCATATAGTATCGCAATCATTTATTTCTGGCAGCAGTTAGGATATCTGGTGACGATTTTTATAGCCGGTCTCAAGATGATTCCGACAGATGTATTGGAAGCAGTTAAGATTGATGGTGCAAATACCATACAGGAAATTCGTTATGTAACGATTCCGATGATGAGAACAACGATTTCCACAGTTGCGGTTTTGATCATTACCGGAGTATTTAAAATCTTCGAAATTGTTCAGCAGACAACCGGAGGAGGACCGAATCATTTATCGGAGACTTTGGTTACATATAGTTATGCACAGACATTTTCCAGCAGTGATTATGGATACGGTATGTCACTGGCGACAGTAACATTTTTGATTTCTCTTATTATTACAGCTATTTATACAACAGTAACGAGGGAAAGGGCGGAATAAATTATGATAAATAAAAAGAAAAAAACAGGTATGTATATTTTAATGGCACTTATTACAGTGTTGGTTGTATTTCCTTTTATCTGGATGCTCGTTCTTTCATTTAAGTCGAATTCAGAAATATTATCAACACCGCTATCTTTGCCGAAGTCAATTAACTTTGACAACTATAAGCATGCGATGGATGTGTTAGATTTTCCGAAATTATATGGAAACACTATTTTTGTATGTGTCATATCTTTGGTTATAGAATTAGTAATTACATTTTTCAGCTCTTTTGCAATTTCAAGAATGGAATTCAAAAATGAAAAAATGAGAAAATTGCTTTATGGCTTTTTGATTATGGGGTTGTCAATTTCTCCGTTTATTCTCTTGTTCCCGGTGTACAAGATCAATGTATTTTTCGGGTTGAGAGGCAAGATGGCATTGATATTGCCTTATGTAGCAACGTCTATTTCATTTAATACGTTACTATTAGTCGGGTATTTGAAAGCTTTGCCTACAGAGATTGATGAAGCTGCGATTATAGATGGATGTAATTTATGGGATCTGATGGTTAAGATTATCTTACCGATGACGAAACCTGTAATTGCAACAATTGTCATCTTTAATGTGCTTTATATTTGGAATGAATTCCCGTTCGCATCCGTTATGTTAAGAGATGCGTCTGATTATACATTGTCTATGGGTGCCTCCTTCTTTAAAGGAACTTATACCGTAGATTATGGCGGAATTGTTGCGTCAAGTGTCATGATTATTATTCCGGAATTAATATTCTATGGCTTCTTCCAGAAGAATATCGTAGAAGGAATGACAGCCGGCGCAGTAAAAGGATAGAACAAAAAAGGAGAGAAAAGATATGAGCAAAGTATCAGGATTATTTCAAGATTTAACAACAATTAAAAAAGCGAGAAACGGAAGACTTGCAAGCTGGGATCAAAGAGGAAAGAATCAAGATTACTGGGAGATTCCGGCAAAAGAAAGTATTGTGCTTGGAGAGGTAGAAGGACCGGGATGTATTACACATATCTGGATGACATCTTCTTGTAGAAAAGTGAAAGCACCAAGTATTTTAGATCCGGTTATGAATGCTTCAGCAGCTCCGGTTATGGAGATTCATCCGGCATTAGGCGTAATCTGGGATGATTATGATCCATTTTATTATAGAAAAGCATTAATTAAAATTACGTGGGATGATCAGGATACACCGAGTGTACTTGCTCCTTTAGGTGACTTTTTCTGTATTGGAAATTGTTATCCGGGCAATTTTTCATCTCTTCCATTTAACGTGTCATTGAAACCGGAAGAGGCAGGGCGTTATGGTGCGCCATGTTCAGTATCCTGCTATTTCCCGATGCCATTTAATAAAAAGGCTAAAATTGAAATTGTAAATGAGAATGAGCTTCCATTTATTTTATATTTTAATATTGATTACGAAATGTATAAAGAGCCACTGGATGAAAATACAGCATATTTCCATTCTTGCTGGAGACGTGAAAATCCATGTGAAGGATGGGGACCGGATGTTCAGACAAACTCACCGGAAGTAAATAATGTCACAAACTTCAAAGGAGAAGGAAATTATACAGTTCTTGATGTAGAAGGAACCGGTCACTATGTTGGATGTAACTTGACGGTTAAGCATTATCAAGGCAGCTGGTGGGGTGAAGGTAATGATATGTTCTTCATTGACGGAGAAGAATATCCAAGCCTTAACGGTACCGGAACAGAAGATTATTTTAACCACGCATGGGGAATGCAGAGAAATGCTTATCCATTTTTCGGAACGATCGTGCATGAGGGAGATACCGATGGTTTTCAAGTTTCTTATCGTTTCCATATCACAGATCCGGTTCGTTTTGAGAAGAGTTTAAGAGTTACTATCGAGCATGGACATGCAAATCATTTATCTGATGACTGGAGTTCTACAGCATATTGGTATCAGACACTTCCAACAAGCAAAGAAATTACGATTCTGCCTGTAGAAGAAAGACTGCCAAATGTTCCAAAACTTCCAGAAAGAGAACTGAAACTTCCAGAGCTGACAGAAGAGATGAAAGCAGCAAGAGCATCTTGGGAGAAGAGATGGGAAGAATACAGCCCTGCAAGGCAGGAACAATTTAGAATTAAAGAAGAAAAAGCAAGACGTGAATCAAAGTTAAACACAGAATTTGCGAAAAAGCTTCGTGATGAATACAGATAATCTGGAGGGTTTTTATGTCTAAAGAATTAATGCAGCAAAATATCCAGAAAGCGCAGTTAGAAATTGACGCTAAAAAAGATATTGTTAAAAATGGGAAGATGCGTCAGCATTATCACTTTATGGCACAGACAGGGTGGATCAATGACCCAAATGGACTGATCTATTATAAAGGAAAATATCATTTTTTCTTCCAATACAATCCATACTATGGCTTTTGGGATTGTATGCACTGGGGACACGCAGTAAGTGAAGATCTTGTTCATTGGGAATATCTTCCTGTTGCGCTGGCGCCTTCTGAGAATTATGACAATCATCCTCGTGGAGGCTGTTTTTCAGGAAGTGCCATCGAGCATGATGGAAAATTATTCTTAATGTTTACAGGAACAGCCAATAACGGAGATGGATTCGAACAGACGCAGTGTATTGCTTACAGCGAAGACGGAATTCATTTTGAAAAATACGAAGGCAATCCGGTGCTGACAGCGCCGGAAGGAATTCCGACTGATTTCTTCAGAGATCCGAAAGTGTGGAAACACGAGGATACATATTATATGGTATGCGGAGCGAGCAGAAATCATAAAGCGCAGGCTCTTCTGTATCGCTCGAAAGATATGTTCCACTGGGAGTTCTTCAATGTGCTTGCAGAGAGCCGCGGCGAATGGGGCTATATGTGGGAGTGTCCGGATTTCTATCCACTTGGTGATAAATATGTCTTAATGTTCTCCCCTATGGGAGTAGGTGATCGTACGGTTGTGTATCTGGTGGGTGACTTTGATTATCAGACCGGAAAATTTGATTACCATGTAAATGGTGAAATTGACTGGGGATTCGATTACTACGCACCACAGTCCTTTGAAGCACCGGATGGACGCCGGATTATTGTAGGATGGGCAAATGCGTGGGACTGGATGCCATTTTGGAAGGACTGGGGACCGACTTATCAGGAAGGCTGGTGCGGTTTTTATAATATACCAAGAGAAGTGCGATTGATGGAAGATAATACGTTGCAGTTTATACCGGTGAAAGAAATGGAATTGCTCCGGCAAGAAGAGTGGAAGCAGGAGCGGATGTCTGTAGGCGAAGAAAGACAGGCTATAAAAGCAGGAGACGGAATTGCCTATGAATGGAAATTCAAAGTCGATCTCGAACAGACAGATGCAACAGCATTGGAGATTATCATGCGAAGCGGTGTAGGAAAAGAGACGGTATGCACGCTTGATTTTGCGGAAAGCAAAATGTCCGTAGACCGCAATCACTCAGACGGATGGAGCAAAGGAATATCTGAAAGTATTTTGTATCTTCAGGACAAAAAAGAATTAGATATCCATATTTTCTCCGATCAGAGTTCCGTAGAGATCTTTACTGACCAGTATCGCAACAATCACTCGCTGAACATTTATGCCGGAAATGAGCAAAACGAAACTTATGTATGTGCCCGTGGTGGGAAAGTGGTTCTTAAGGATATGGAAACATACGGATTAGGAGAATGTTACCGATAAAGGAGAAGAGTTATGCAGAAGCAGTATGATGTGACAGCGTTGGGAGAATTGTTAATTGATTTTACTGAAAATGGAGTGAGTGAACAGGGAAATGCGCTTTTAGAAGCGAATCCGGGAGGCGCGCCCTGTAATGTGCTTGCGATGTTACAGAAATTGGGGAAGCGTACCGCTTTTATCGGGAAAGTTGGAAAAGATCAATTTGGCAGATTGTTGAAGGAAACCATTGAGTCGGCAGGGATTGACTCTAGAAATCTGGTAATGGACGAAAAGGTAAACACAACACTTGCTTTTGTTCACACGGATAAAGATGGTGACAGAGATTTTTCTTTTTATCGTAATCCCGGAGCGGATATGATGCTTAAAAAGTTTGAAATTCAGCCAGCTGTTATCGAATCATCAAAAATTTTTCATTTCGGAACCTTGTCTTTTACGCATGAAGAAGTAAAAGAGGCAACAAAATTTGCAGTAAAATGTGCGAAAGAAGCAGGAATACATATTTCCTTTGATCCAAACTTGCGGGAACCTCTGTGGAAAGATCTTGGGGATGCAAAGAAAGCAATGGCTTACGGTTTTCAAAATTGTGACATATTGAAAATTGCAGATAATGAATTACAGTTTTTTACCGGAGAAGAAGATTTTGATCAAGCAGTATCTATTCTTCAGGAGAACTATAAGATTCCGCTAATCTGTGTGACACTTGGAAAAGACGGAAGTCGCGCTTACTATAAAGGAAAGAGAGTATTTGCAAAACCATTTCTTCAAGATGCAACTATTGAAACAACAGGAGCCGGAGATACATTTACAGGGTGTATGTTGAATTTTGTTCTCGAAAAAGGGTTGGATGATCTGACAGAAAGTGATCTGGCAGAAATGTTAATATTTGCCAATGTGGGAGCATCATTGATTACAACCAGGAGAGGCGCGTTGAAGGTTATGCCTGAAAAAGAAGAAATTGAAAAAATTATACAGGGATGTTGTGGTTCATAGGAACCACAATGTCCCTAATTTTTTAACATTTTTTTGAATTAAGTTTATTGGATAATGTATATGAAGAGAATCTAAAAAAAGTTGAACTTATGAAAAAGACTTGATTTTTCGAGGAAAATCAAGATAATAAAAAGTGAGGTGGGACGGACTTTTGGGAGAATTAGACGGTATGGGCTGTTTTCGATTTGGGGTTTATAGGAATAGGTACAGGACCTATGAAAGTTTTTAAAGAAGCGTTTTTAGGCAGGTGAATGATAACCTGCCTATTATTTTCTGGAAAAATCAAAAAATAAATTTTTTAGAGAAAAATTGTAACGAAAGCAAATTTTCTCCGACTAACCTATGAAGAAGGAGGTGAGCAGTTCTGGATTACGAGAAATTATATCATTCATATTACATGCAGGTCTATTCGTATGTAATGACAATTATGAGAAATCAGTCATTGGCTGAAGAAATTACGCAGAATACTTTTTTTAAAGCGATGACAGCAAAGAAGAAGTTCGAAGGAAGATCAAATGAATTGTCGTGGTTGTGTGGGATCGCGAAACATCTGGCAATGGATGAACATCGAAAAAATGCTAAAATTTATGAACTGGACGAATCCATAGAGAAAACAGAAAAAATGTCTGTTGATCTGGAATCGGAAATGGAAGATAAAGATACAGCACTTCAAATTCATCTTATACTTCATGAACTGCAAGAACCCTACAAAGAAGTATTTCAGTTAAGAGTTTTTGGTGAATTGTCATTTTCACAGATCGGACTTATCTTTGGAAAAACCGAAAACTGGGCAAGAGTTACTTATCATAGGGCGAGAATTAAAATTCAAGAAAGGATGGGGAAAAATGAATAAGCATAGTTATGATAAATGTGAGATTGTTCAAGATCTTCTCCCACTGTATTATGATGATGCGTGCAGTGCCGTCAGCAGGCAGTTGGTTGAAGATCATTTGAAAACATGTCAAAAATGTCAGAGAACTTATGAAGAATTACAAGATACTACGATTGATACAATGATTCAAAAGGAATCAGAAGGCGTGTTAGAGCGTCATGCAAAAAAGGAAAAAAATACCGCATACAAAGCCGGAGTTGTGATTGCACTACTGCTTATAATTCCTGTTGTAATTACTTTTTGGGTGTCTGTAAGCAGCGGCGGTGGATTGGGAGTGTTTTGGGTGTTGACCGCATCTATGCTTCTGGCGGGAGCATTGACCGTTGTTCCGCTGACATCCGGCAAAAATAAACTATTGAGAAGTATTTTGATTGGAATTTTCGCTTTATTACTTATCATGTATTTTGTCGATCGCATGAATGGCGGCGGAGAATTTATTTTCTGGTCTGTACCAACGATTTTCGGATTGTCTGTCGTATTTTTCCCAATCATCATGAGAAAGATAAAGCTTCCGGTGGCACTGTCTGATAAAAAAGCGCTCATTACGATGATTTGGGATACGATGTGGCTCTATCTCACCATTTATGTAATCTGCAATCGTTCCGGAGATGTGGAAGGAATGCGCGCCGGTTTTATCGTTTCAGCGGTTATGATGAGCGGTGTGTGGATTGTTTTCCTAATTATCCGGTATCTGAAAACAAATGGATGGATCAAGGCGGGAATCGTGACAGCAGTTACCGGTATATGGTTTGCGTTCGCAAATGATGTATGTGTCTTTTTCACAGAACATAAAAAGCAGCTGACAATCAGTTTTACAGATTTTTCGGATTGGGAAAATGTGTCTTGCGTGAATGCAAATATTTACATGATAGTTTTGATTGTTGGCAGTATTGCAAGTGCGTTATTCATTATAAAGGGCTGTTTAAAGAGGAAACATGAAAAGTGATTTCATCACAGAACATAATACCTTCTCCGTGATATATTCTAAAAAATGATTTTTGGAGGATAGTCATGGAAACGAAAATGAAAAAGAAGCGCAGAGCTTTTGTAAATGAGGATGATTGTGTTGCATGCGGGTGCGAAAGACCTTGGTCAGGTGGTAATACTTCTGTGGACGTTTAAGCTTCCTTGGCACTGGGCATATCATGGAACGGTATTTCATCAAGGAGTTGCACAGTTTGCATTCGGTTTCTATAGTGTTATGCTCACATCAACGGTTCTGGGACTTGTCACAATGGTATTGTTCAAACCTCGGAGCTGGTGCGTATATTGTCCGATGGGAACCATGACACAGCTCATATGTAAGGCGAAAAATCGGGGAAAAGAAGAATAATGAATAGCGAATAGTGAATAGTGAATAATCCGTCAGGGATGTGGTTTTTTGAAAAACTGCATTCCTGATTTATTTTTTTTAGCTGGTATTTTTATACCCCACCTGTGGAATTAAAATAAAATCATCAAAAAGATAGGTGTTCGAAGAAACGGAGGAATTGATGATGAAAGGATTTCATACAGGAGAAGGATATATGGGACTGGTAGACGGAAGATATGTGTTATTTGCAAGTGAATCAGATTATTATGACTATATGGAAGCATAAAAGGAGGGAAAATCATGAGTAAGATTTATTTCACGTTGACAGGAACAAAACATTATTATGGACAAGATTTTCTGAAGAAAGGTATGAAGATCTACTTAGAGAAAGAACGGGATAATGAATACGATAAGGAAGCAATCAAGGTAACTTGTGAAGGACTTGGGAAAATTGGATATATAGCAAATAGTTCTTACACAGTAATCGGTGATTCCATGAGCGCTGGAAGAATCTATGACAAGATAGGAGATACTGCAAAAGCAAAAGTAGTGCTGGTCACTGATTGTGGAATTATTTGTCGGTTGAGCAAGAAGAGCCTTTTAGAGAGCGAAAAGAAATAGGAGAAAATATGTTTTACTTGGTTATTGATTTGGAAATGTGTAAAGTGCCAAGATATTATAGAGAAAGAACTTATAAATATGCAAATGAAACTATACAGATTGGAGCTGTTCTTCTAGACGAAGATTTTAAAAGGATTGGAACACTTACCCAGTATGTGCATCCTGAATTTGGAGTAATCGATCATTTCATTGAAAAATTGACGGGGATTAAAAGTAGTCAGGTGAAAAATGCTCCGAAGCTCCAAGAAGCTTTGTTACATATGTTGAAATGGATTGGAAACCGCGAGTATAAAATATATGCATGGAGTGAATCGGATCGAGATCAGATCATGCATGAAATGAAAGCAAAGAAAATTGACGATATAAGAATTACATCTTTTGTTGAGAAAGAAAAATGGATAGATTATCAGTCTGTATTTATGAAACGCTTTGATTTGAACCGGCAGATTAGCCTGGAAGAAGCGTTAGAACGAGCAGAGATAGAACCAGAAGGAAAATTCCATGATGGATTAGACGATGCGGTGAATACGGGATATTTAATTAAAAAGTTGGAACTAAATCCAGAATATCAGTTGATTCAGTATGAACTTCCAGAAGAGGAATCGAAACCGCTTTCTAGTACACTGGGAGAATTGTTTTCGGGATTAGATTTACTGTTTGTATAATAATATAACTCAAATATTACGCTAAAAATGATATGGTATTTTTCTGGACATTTTACACGGAAAAATACCATATCTTTTTCTTATCTATGGTATACTAAAAATATCACTAGGAAAAAGAAGACCATAATTTATTATTAAAATTAAGAAATTTATATTGTAAAATATGCTTATTTAGGGAATCAGTACTGATTTAAAACAGAAATAGAAAGATGAAGATAATAAACACACAGAGAAAAATGTTGTGTGAGAAATAGAGATTTACGATGTAAACAAGTATTTACCCAAAATAGGAGGGGTTGGATGAGTGAGAAGAAAAAGAAAATAGGTTTTACTGTTGCATGTATAAACGAGTTTGCACAGCATTATAATCTCAGCGTACAAGAAGCTTTTCGTTATCTTTTTCAATTTAAAGGTATTGCGTTTATAAAAGAAAATTATGAAGTTGAGCATACTTTAGATTTTGAAACGATAATAGAAGATTTGGGTATACTGTGCCGGAAAAATGGAGGTATGTTATGAGATTATATCATGGAAGTAACATTGCGATTGATAGTATAAATTTAGCAATGTGTAGACCGTATAAAGATTTTAGAGTGGAAACAACGGAAGTATATTAGGACTGTATACATATTGAAAAACAATCGAAATGATGAAATTCCTAGGATGATGAAAAAGGAGAATTTCTTATGCCAAAGGGATCAAAGCAAAAATTTAAGTTGTATAGAGTTGCGCAGATTATGATGGATCATACCGATGAAGATCATTTTATAACAATGCCGCAGATTATAAGTGAATTAGAAAAATACGGAATCACAGCGGATCGGAAAAGTATTTATTCTGATTTGAGGGATCTGGAGATCATGGGAATAGAAGTGGAAGGCGAGAAAGTCGGGAATGGATATCACTATCATGTAATAAACCGACCTTTTGAGCTTCCGGAGTTGAAGCTTCTGGTAGACGCCATCCAGTCGTCTAAGTTTATTACAGAGAGAAAATCAAACATTCTTATAAAAAAACTGGAGAAGCTTCTAAGCATACATGAGGCACAAAAATTGCAGAGACAGGTCTATGTGTCCGGACGGATTAAGACGATGAATGAGAGTATTTACTATACGGTAGACGCCATCCACAATGCTATATCGGAGAATAGGAAGATTCGGTTTCAGTATTTTCAGTGGAATGTGAAAAAAGAAATGGAGCTTCGACATGATGGGGCATGGTATCTGGTCAGCCCTTGGGGACTGTCGTGGGATGATGAAAATTATTATCTGGTGGGCTATGACTCTGAAGTGCAAAAAATCAAGCATTACCGCGTAGATAAGATGCTTCATATTCAAATGACAGAAGAAGAAAGAGAAGGAAAAGAGCATTTTAACAAACTGGATATGGCGGATTATACGAAGAAGAGCTTTGGGATGTTCCGCGGAAAAGAAAAGACTGTAAAATTGTTGGTTGATAATCAATTAGCAGGTGTAATGGTCGATCGTTTTGGCAAGACAATCAGTCTGATTCCTGTTGATGAGGAACATTTTACGATCAATGTAGATGTTCATGTGAGCAAGCAGTTTCTTGGATGGGTATTTTCTCTTGGAGAGCAGGTGAAGATTATCTCGCCGGATGAAGTGGTAGAACAAATGAAGAGAGAGATTGAGAGATTGAAGAGTCAGTATAATGATTAGAAGAAGAGGTCAGAGAAAGCAATCAAAGCTTAGCTGACCTTTTTTAGACGGAATCTGAGCATAACTTTTAATGACAAGAATCAAAATAGCATGCAAATATTCAGACAGGTGTGGTATAATAAAAGTTAAGTATATTCGTAAAATAAAAGATAGAACTGGAGGAAAAAGCTATGACAGACAGAAAATATGATGTAACTGCACTTGGAGAATTATTGATTGATTTTACAGAGAACGGAAATAGTGAACAGGGGAATCCACTTATGGAAGCAAATCCGGGAGGAGCACCATGTAATATGCTGGCGATGATACAGAAACTGGGCGGTACAACTGCATTTATCGGAAAAGTCGGAAAAGACATGTTCGGAAGACAGCTTAAAACTGCGGTGGAAGCAGTTGGTATAGATACAAGGAATCTGATGGAAGATGAGGAAGTTCATACAACGCTTGCGTTTGTACATACCTTTCCGGATGGAGATCGCGATTTCTCATTTTATCGGAATCCGGGAGCAGATATGATGCTCACGAAAGAAGAGATACAGGAAGATTTAATTAGAAATTCAAAAGTGTTCCATTTTGGAACATTATCGTCTACACATGAAGGAGTAAGAGAGGCGACCAGATATGCCATTGATGTGGCAAAAGAGGCAGGATGTCTTATTAGTTTTGATCCAAATCTTAGACCGCCGCTTTGGAACACATTGGAGGATGCAAGAAAAGAAATCGAATATGGACTTTCAAAAGCAGATATTTTGAAGATTTCGGACAATGAGGTGGAATTCCTCTGTGGAACTTCAGACTATGACGAAGGTGCGAAGATGTTGATTGAAAAATATAACATCCCGTTTGTATGTGTGACACTTGGAAAGGATGGAAGCCGTGCATATTATAAGGGAATGCGCGTGGAAGTTCCGGGCTTTGTTCAGAAGAATACCATTGAAACAACCGGAGCCGGCGATACATTTTGCGGATGTATGTTACATTATATTATCCAACATGGATTAGAAGATCTGACAGAGGAGAATTTAAGAGAACTTCTCACATTTGCCAATGCAGCAGCATCGGTCATCACAACACGAAAAGGCGCGCTGGCGGTCATGCCGTCAAAAGAAGAAGTAGAGAGACTGCTTCGTGGATAAAGTGAAAAAGAGGATTGAGGGAAAGAAGATGAGAAAACGTTTAATAGCAGTTATGCTGGTAGCGTTGCTATGTATGGGGATGAGCATGACTGCTTATGCGGTTCCGCAGATTACGCCGGAGGAACAACCGCCGGCGGAGGCGACAGAAGAGGAAGCGCAGGCTTTTAAAGCAGAGCAGTTAAAAAAATACTATGATATGCCGGTGGCAACCAATGAGATCAAAGGCTGGCCACAGGGACCGGGAACTTACGGAGAAGCTGCGATTATCATGGAAGCCGGAACAGGAGAGATTCTGTATGGTAAAAATATTGATGATCAGCATTATCCGGCGAGTATTACGAAAGTATTGACTGCACTTGTGGCTCTGGAAAATGGAAAGATGGACGACAAAGTAACATTTACCCATGACTGTGTTTCTTTTCTTCAGCCGGGTGATTCCAGTATCGGAATGAAAGAAAATGACGAGATCACGCTGGAACAGGCGTTGTATGCAACTCTTTTAGCGTCGGCAAATGAGGCGGCTTATGCGGTAGCAGAAAATGTTGGAAAGAATGCGGGGCATGATTACCAATGGTTTATCGACCAGATGAATGCTCGCTGTAAAGAGCTTGGCGGAACCAATTCTAATTTTGTCAATGCCAATGGACTTCACGATGAAAATCATTACACCAGTGCAAGAGATATGGCACTGATCGGCAGAGAACTTTTTAAGCATCCGGAATTTTTCAAGATTGTACAGACATTGCAGTATGAGATTCCGGCATCCGGTACTTGCCAGCAGCATGTCTTTCAGCAGAAGCATAAAATGCTGCAGCCTTCAAGTTCGAAATATTATGAGTATGCGGTAGGTGGAAAGACCGGTTATACATCGGATGCACTGGCGACACTTATTACTATGGCAGATAATGGAAGCATGAAGCTTATCTGTGTCGTACTTCGAACACACGGGGGAAATAATTACCCGGATACTACCAATCTTTTTAATTACGCGTTCGATAATTTTGAACGGATTGACGTGAATGGGCAGGAGACTTCGGAAGACGTGGGAGAGATTCTGGAAGATAAAAGTGGAGAACATTGCGGATATGTAGTTGTTCCGAAGGGTGTTAAGTTTTCAGATCTTAAGATGAAAATGACGGTTGATAAGAAGAAGCCGGAAGAGGCAGTGCTTGCGTACACTTACGAAGACAATCTTGTTGGAAGTGCCAGAGCAAAACTCAGTGAGAAATATCTCAAGGAGCATAGAGCTGAGATTAAGAAGCAAGAAAAGAAAGCAGATGCATCGGATGGGGAAAATCTTCAACAGAAGCTGATCGTTGTGGGAATGGCAGTTTTACTTTTGGTCTTAATACTGTTATTTATCGCGAAGATCAGACAGTATCGAAGAAGACTGGAGAGACGTCGAAGAAGACACCGGAGAAGATCGAGCCAGCAGAATAGGGGAGGACAGAGTACGCGCAGGCGGAAGAAGTAAAATACCCCTTGACGAAAGAACGGTTCTTTTACTATAATAGAAAAGGTAAAAAACATAAGCAAAAAATGATGACGGAGACAGTAAGGTGTTTCAAAAAGGCATAGCGAGTCGGGGATGGTGGAAGCCTGATGCGAGTAAGAGATATCTGAATATCACTCCTGAGTTGCAGCCGCTGAAAAGAAATCGGTGCATAACAAGTGTTAAGCACAGGAACATCCAAGTAGGTCCTGCCGGCATTCCCCCGTTACAGGGAAGACATATGATAGTATGTTTAGGTGGTTTATAAACGTGAGTAATGCTCTCGTCCTATTCAGGACGGGAGCTTTTTTTATGGTATAGGAAACTTTGTTCCCTATACCATAAAGCCTCCGGCAGGATGCGCACTGCGACGTAAGATGTAGATGTCGCACATGCGACCGCCGCAGGCGCGAGAATCTCGCAAGCGAGATTCTTTGTTAGTGATAAATGAGCGTAGGCACGAAATATGCTTATGGAATCGCAAATAAAAAAGGAGGATTATTATGTATAAGAAGGTTTCAACAGATCTGAATTTTGTTGACAGAGAGAAAGCTACAGAGAAATTCTGGGCGGAAAATGACATTTTTGAAAAGAGTATGAAGCAGCGGGAAGGCAATGAGATGTATATGTTCTATGACGGCCCTCCGACAGCAAACGGAAAGCCGCATATCGGTCACGTGCTTACACGTGTTATCAAGGATATGATTCCAAGATATCGTACAATGAAGGGCTATGAGGTTCCAAGAAAAGCCGGATGGGATACGCACGGTCTTCCGGTTGAGCTTGAGGTTGAGAAAGCACTTGGACTTGACGGAAAAGATCAGATTGAAGAGTATGGTCTGGAGCCATTTATCGATAAGTGTAAAGAAAGTGTATGGAAATACAAAGGTATGTGGGAGGATTTCTCAAGTACGGTTGGTTTCTGGGCTGATATGGAGAACCCATATGTTACTTACCATAATGAATTTATCGAGTCTGAGTGGTGGGCGCTTAAGAAAATCTGGGATAAAGGTCTCCTCTACAAAGGATTTAAGATCGTTCCTTACTGCCCGCGCTGTGGAACACCGCTTTCTGCACAGGAAGTTGCACAGGGATATAAGGATGTCAAAGAGCGTTCTGCAATCGTAAGATTTAAAGTAATCGGTGAAGATGCTTATTTCCTTGCATGGACAACAACACCATGGACACTTCCTTCTAATATCGGTCTTTGTGTCAATCCGGAGGAAGATTATGCGAAAGTTCAGGCAGCAGACGGATATGTTTACTATATGGCATGCGCACTTCTTGACACAGTTCTTGGCAAGCTTGGCGAAGATGGAAAAGCAGCTTATGAGATTTTAGAGACATATAAAGGAAAAGATTTAGAATATAAAGAATATGAGCCACTGTATCAGTGTGCTGCAGAGTGTGCTGAAAAGCAGCATAAGAAAGCGTTCTTCATTACATGTGATACTTATGTAACACTGACAGATGGTACCGGTGTTGTTCATATTGCGCCTGCATTTGGTGAAGACGATGCGAAGGTTGGACGTAAATATGACATGCCATTCGTTCAGTTAGTAGATGAAAAAGGTAATATGGGTGAGACAACACCATTTGCCGGAATGTTTGTGAAAAAAGCGGATCCGGAAGTGTTAAAAGATCTGGAAGAGAGAAAACTTCTTTTTGAGGCTCCGAATTTTGAGCATAGTTATCCACATTGCTGGAGATGTGATACCCCACTTATTTACTACGCACGTGAGTCATGGTTTATCAATATGACAGCGGTAAAGGATGATCTGATCGCAAATAACAATACGATCAACTGGATTCCGGAGAGTATCGGTAAAGGTCGTTTCGGCGACTGGCTGGAAAACGTACAGGATTGGGGAATCAGCCGTAACCGTTACTGGGGAACACCTCTTAATATCTGGGAGTGTGAATGCGGACATCAGCATTCCATCGGAAGCATTGAAGAGCTGAAAGAAATGTCCGATAACTGTCCGGATGATATCGAGCTTCACCGCCCATACATTGATGAAGTGACCATTCGCTGTCCAAAATGCGGCAAGCCAATGCACCGTGTACCAGAAGTTATTGACTGCTGGTTCGACAGTGGTTCTATGCCATTTGCACAGCTTCACTATCCATTTGAAAATAAAGAGTTATTCGAAAAGCAGTTCCCAGCAGCATTTATTTCCGAGGCTGTAGACCAGACACGTGGATGGTTCTATTCACTGCTTGCAATCTCTACACTCATTTTCAACGAGGCACCTTATAAGAACGTTATCGTTCTTGGCCACGTACAGGATGAAAATGGACAGAAGATGAGTAAGTCAAAAGGTAATGCAGTTGATCCGTTTGACGCACTCGAGAAATACGGAGCTGATGCGATCCGTTGGTATTTCTATGTAAATAGCGCTCCGTGGCTGCCGAACCGTTTCCATGGAAAAGCAGTTGTGGAAGGTCAGCGTAAATTTATGGGAACATTATGGAATACGTATGCGTTCTTCGTACTTTATGCGAACATTGATAACTTTGACGCAACAAAATATACATTAGAATATGATAAATTATCTGTTATGGATAAATGGCTTCTGTCCAAATTAAATACGCTGATCAAAGAGGTGGACGATAATCTTACAAATTACCGTATTCCTGAGACAGCAAGAGCGCTTCAGGACTTCGTAGACGATATGAGTAACTGGTATGTAAGAAGAAGTCGTGAGCGTTTCTGGGCAAAAGGCATGGAACAGGATAAGATTAATGCGTACATGACACTTTACACAGCGCTTGTAGAAGTATGTAAAGCAGCTGCGCCAATGATTCCGTTTATGACAGAAGACATTTACCAGAATCTTGTAAGAAGCATTGATAAAGATGCAAAAGAAAGTATCCATCTGTGTGACTTCCCAGTTGCAGATGAAGCTCATATTGACAAAGAGCTGGAAGAGAATATGGATAAAGTTCTGAAAATGGTTGTGATGGGACGTGCGTGCAGAAATGCGGCAAACATCAAGAACCGTCAGCCAATCGGTCAGATGTATGTAAAAGCAGGTTTCGATCTTCCGGAATTTTATCAGGATATTGTAAAAGAAGAATTAAATGTAAAAAATGTTAAATTTACAGACGAAGTTCGTGAATTTACTTCTTATACATTTAAACCACAGTTAAAGACAGTGGGACCAAAATATGGTAAACTTCTTGGTGGAATTAAAGCAGCGTTGTCTTCTCTTGATGGAAATGCAGCAATGGATGAACTGAACAAGGCGGATGCTCTGAAACTTGACGTAAATGGTCAGGAAGTGACTTTATTCCGTGAGGATCTTCTGATTGAATCTGCACAGATGGAAGGATATGTATCTGAAAACGACAATGGAATCACAGTTGTTCTTGATACAAACCTTTCTGAGGAACTGTTGGAAGAAGGTTTTGTACGTGAGATCATCAGTAAAGTCCAGACCATGCGTAAAGAAGCAGACTTTGAGGTGATGGATAACATTGCGATCACTTATGAGGGAAGTGAAAAAGCGGAGGCAGTATTTGCAGCTCATGCACAGGAAATCGGTGCAGAGACACTGGCAGTATCTGTTGAAAAGAAAGCTCCGGCAGGATATGTCAAAGAGTGGAAGATCAACGGTGAAAATGTAGTGCTTGGTGTTGAAAAGCAATAATGCAAAAATCAGCTTAGATAGTTAGGAAGGAATTAAATTTATGTATAACCCAAGATTTGAAAAGGCAAGATTTAAGAAAGATGTGCAGGACAATGTAAAAAGATTGTTCCGTAAAGAACTGGATGAGGCGAATCCACAGGAGCAGTTTCAGGCAGTGTCCTATGCAGTAAAGGAAGCGATCATTGATGATTGGATCGAGACGCAGAAGAAGATCGACAAAGAAGATCCGAAGATTGTGTATTATATGTCCATGGAGTTCTTGATGGGGCGTGCGCTCGGCAATAACTTGATCAATATGACTGCTTATACAGAAGTAAAAGAAGCGTTGGATGAACTTGGAATTGATTTAAATACCGTGGAAGATCAAGAGCCAGATCCGGCTCTTGGAAACGGTGGACTTGGAAGATTGGCAGCTTGTTTCCTTGATTCTCTGGCATCTCTTGGCTATGCAGCTTATGGTTGTGGTATCCGTTATCGTTACGGAATGTTCAAGCAGAAGATCAAAGACGGATATCAAGTGGAAAAACCGGATAACTGGTTGAAATATGGTAATCCATTTGAACTTAGAAGACCGGAATATGCGAAAGAAATTCGTTTCGGAGGAAATATTCGAGTAGAATATGATGACGCTACAGGAAAGACATTATTTAAACAGGAAAACTATGATTCTGTGTTGGCAGTACCATATGATTATCCGATCGTAGGATACGGAAATGGACAGGTCAATACACTTCGTATCTGGGATGCAGAGCCGATCGTAGATTTCCAGCTGGAATCTTTTGAGCGTGGAGACTATCACAAAGCTGTGGAGCAGCAGAATCTTGCGAAGACAATCGTAGAAGTATTGTATCCAAATGACAATCACTACGCAGGAAAAGAACTTCGTCTCAAACAGCAGTATTTCTTCGTATCTGCAAGCCTTCAGCTGGCAGTAGATAAATATATGAAAAACCATGATGACATTCGCAAGCTGTACGAGAAAGCAACATTTCAGATGAACGACACACATCCGACAGTGGCAGTTGCAGAGCTTATGAGAATCCTTCTTGACGATTATCATCTGGAATGGAATGAGGCATGGGATGTGACGACGAAAGCATGTGCTTATACGAACCATACGATCATGGCAGAGGCGCTTGAAAAATGGCCCATCGACCTGTTCTCAAGACTGCTTCCGAGAGTATATCAGATCATTCAGGAGATTGACAGAAGATTTATTATTCAGATCCGTGAGATGTACCCGGGAAATGAAGAGAAAGTAAAGAAGATGGCAATTTTACGTGATGGTCAGGTGAAAATGGCTCATCTTGCCATCGTTGCAGGATATTCTGTAAATGGTGTTGCAAGACTTCACACAGAGATTCTTAAGAAGAGAGAGCTTCGTGATTTCTATGAAATGATGCCGGAGAAATTTAATAATAAAACAAACGGTATTACACAGAGACGTTTCCTTATGCATAGTAACCCGCTTCTTGCAGACTGGGTGACAGAAAAGCTTGGAACAAAGGATTGGATCACCGATCTGTCTCTTATGTCAGGACTTAAAAAACTTGCAGATGATGAAGAGGCTCTGAAAGAATTTATGGAGATTAAATACAAGAACAAAGAGCGTCTTGCAAAATATATTCTGGAACACAACGGAGTAGAAGTAGATCCGAGATCCATTTTTGATGTGCAGGTAAAAAGACTTCATGAGTACAAACGTCAGCTCCTTAACATTTTACATGTGATGTACATTTACAATAAGATCAAAGAGCATCCGGAAATGAGTTTCTATCCAAGAACATATATCTTCGGAGCAAAAGCATCCGCAGGATATATCCGCGCGAAAGAGATTATTAAACTGATCAACTCTGTTGCGGAGGTGGTAAATAATGACCGCAGCATTAACGGAAAATTGAAAGTCGTATTTATCGAAGATTACCGCGTATCTAATGCGGAGTGGATCTTTGCGGCAGCAGATGTAAGTGAACAGATTTCTACAGCTTCTAAAGAAGCGTCTGGAACCGGAAATATGAAATTCATGTTAAACGGAGCGCCGACACTTGGAACAATGGACGGAGCGAACGTGGAGATTGTAGAAGAAGTAGGAAAAGAGAACGCATTTATCTTCGGATTAAGTTCAGACGAAGTTATGAACTACGAGAAAAATGGTGGTTACGATCCATATGAAATCTACAACAATGATCCGGACGTGCGCCGCGTAGTAGATCAGCTTGTAGACGGAACTTACGCAGACGGAGACAGAGAAAGATACCGCGATCTGTATAACAGCCTGCTTAAGAGTAATGGCTTCGACAAAGCAGATATGTACTTTATTTTAAAAGACTTCCGTTCTTATGCAAATGCACAGGAAGAAGTAGAAAAAGCATATCGCGATAAAGACAGATGGGCAAAAATGGCACTTCTCAACACCGCAAGCTGCGGAAAATTCTCATCCGACAGAACAATTCAAGAATATGTGGATGACATTTGGAAATTAGATAAATTAGTATAATAGAATATCCCTTTTCATACAGTAGTGTATGAGGAGGGATATTTTTATGTATAGACAATCTGTCAGAAAGTATCGTATGAAAACAGGATGCGGGAATATGTGGATAAAATTAAAAAAGGTGTGCGCGTATTTAACAATCATGGTATTGCTGCCTTATATTATAACGGTGTTTATTCATGGGCCAAGCTTTGCATCCACATCAAATGTGGATAATACTTACATTAAGGTGAAAACAAAAAACGGCTTACTGGAAATGCCGATCGAGGAATATTGTATCGGAGTTTTGGCAAAAGAAATACCGGCGGATTACACGGAGGAAGCATTGAAAGCACAGGCAATCCTTGTACGGACAAATGTGTATATGAAGATTCAGGAAGGCGGAAGTGAGGTGGAATTTTCGGACGATTTTTGGACCCAGAAAAAAATGGAGAAAGTATGGGGAGCGGCAAAATATTTTAAATATCATCAAAAACTAAAAAATGCGTGGGATGCTACGGAAGGAAAGGTTCTTACATATGAAGATAAGCTTGCGAAAACTCCGTTTTGCCGATTGACGAATGGAAGTACAAGAGATGGAAAGGAAGCGCTGGGGGAGGATTATCCGTATCTTACAATTACGGATTGTTCAGAAGATGTAGAAGCTGTGGAGCAGATTCAGACAGTTACACTAGATAAATTAGATGCAGAGATTACACAGTGTGATACAACCGGATATGTACAAAGCATTCGTGTGGGGAAGGAAACGGTGAGCGGAGAGGAATTTCGGAACACGTACGGGTTGGCGTCCAGCTGTTTTACACTTCAAAATTACAATGGAAAATTAAGAATCACGACAAGAGGCGTGGGGCATGGAATCGGCATGAGTCAGTATACGGCAAATCAAATGGCAAAGGACGGAAAAAAATGTGAGGAGATTTTGAATTATTTTTTTAAAGATACAGAATTAAAAGAAGTCACACAGATTGTGCCGAATTTCTGATATTTTATGTTTACGAAAGTATAACTGCACTGCGATCTGGCAAAAATAAAGTCAGAGGTGGTGATAAAATGAATCAAAATCAAACGCAGAGTCCGAAGAGACCAAGACCAAAAAGAAAAAACAGAGGAGCAACTGTTGCAGCAGTTCTTTGTTTTGTGGCAGCTATCGCAATTGTTGGAACATATACATTCAAAGACTTTAAAGCCATGAAAAATGAACAGCTGCTGGCAAAACAGGAAGAAGCGAAAGCAGAAAAAGAGAAGGAAGCAGAGCCTCTTAAAGAGACAACAACAGATCTTATCATTAATGATCTGCAAGAGAAAGTCAAAGAGACAAATCAGGAAAATGCCAATCAGAAGCAAGAGGATTCCGTAGAAAACGGACAGGCAGATGCGCAGTCAGCCCAGACGTCACAGACAGCATCAGGAAAGACAAAAACCGTAAGCTTCAACAGCGACAGCAAATTGCTCTGGCCGGTCAACGGAAATATCCTTATGAGCTACAGCATGGATAAAACGGTCTATTTTTCCACATTGGATCAATATAAGTATAATCCGGCGCTTGTAATTGCAGGAGCAGAAGGGGACCAAGTAATCTCGGCAGCTCCGGGAATTGTAAAGTCCATTGACCAGTCCGCAGAGACAGGGTTGACCGTAAATGTAGATATCGGAAGCGGTTACGAACTTTTCTACGGGCAGCTCAAAGAAGTACCGGTAAAAGTCGGAGATCATGTAGAGGCAAAAACAGTACTCGGTTACGTAAGCGAACCAACCAAATACTACAGCGTAGAAGGAAGCAACGTATATTTCGAAATGAGAAAAGACGGACAGCCGATAAATCCAATGGAATATTTGGTGGAATAATGAATTTGGGACGTAGCATTTTTGCAAAATGCTACGTCCCAAACTTATATATAAGCATACATTACGATGTAATGACAGAGGCTGCCGCCCATTACGAATAAATGGAAGATTTCATGGCTTCCGAAGTATTTATGCCGGTTATTGAAAACCGGAAGTTTTAAGGCATAAATGACTCCACCCACAGTGTAGATAATTCCGCCGATCAGAAGCCAGCCGAAACCAACCGGTGACAATGCATGAAAGATTTGTGTAAATGCGAGTACACATGTCCAGCCCATGCCGATGTAAAGGATAGAGGATACCCATTTCGGACAGTAAACCCAAAATGCTTTGATTAAAATTCCGATTAGAGCGATACCCCATACAATGCTAAGAAGAATAATACCGGTTTTTTTATTTAAAACTAAAAGGCAAATCGGTGTATAACTTCCGGCGATTAAAACGCTGATCATCATATGGTCTATTTTCTTTAATATTGTATTGATCCGTTCACTGCGGTCAAATGTGTGATATGTGGTACTTGCCGCATATAAAAGAATCAAACTTAACGCATAGACGCTCATAGAAATAAGGTATAGTGGATCGGCTTGCCTGCTTGCTTTTATAAGAAGTGGAATGGAAGCGCCGATTGCCATAACCATTCCGATAAAATGGGTAATAGCGCTTCCGGGATCTTTTACATATTTTATGACTAATGTTTTAAATGTACTTTGTTCTTTGGTTGTTGAAGAATTTTCAAATAAATGGTTGATTGAAGTTGTTGTTTGTATCGCCATATCTTTCATATAGATGCCTCCATTTCTAATTTTATATCTGACGATTTCAGTTGCTGCTTTGATAGTTCTATTTCGGTGAAAATAGCGAATGTTCACTACTTTCTAGTTAAAACAATATATAAATAACGACATGTAGTATTAAAAACTACATTAAGCATATGCTTATATTATACCCTTTGTTTTGGAAATGCAAGCACTATAATAAATTTTTTATGATTTTTTTATTTTGTGTTTTGTTCCGGTCCATATTTTACAATAAAAAATGCCGGCCAGTGTACTTATTGCCGTAGCGAGAATTCCGGCGCCCGCGATTCCGGCGGGATCGATACTTCCGTATTGGCTTCGATAGGCAATCACATTTATGGGAATAAGCTGCAAAGACGAAATGTTTAGAATTAGGAATGTGCACATTTCATTACTGGCTGTTCCGCGTTTTCGCACGGGACCGGGCAGAAGTCCTTTCCTTCGATCATCCTCCAGTGATTTCAGTGATTCCATAGCCTTTAAACCTGCCGGAGTAGCCGCCCATCCAAGACCGAAAATGTTTGCAAGGATATTTGTAGTGATGTGTTCCCGCGCCGGATGGTTTGATGGAAGTTCAGGAAATAGAAATTGAATAAAAGGGTGTAGCTTTTTGGAAATATTTTCAATCATGCCGGATCTAGTGGCAATTTCCATAAGACCGGTCCAAAAAGACATAACACCCATCATAGTAATACAAAGAGTGACCGCCTCTTTGGAGGAGTCGAGAGCAGCGTCTGTGATATCCGGCATTCGTCCGGTGAAGGCGGCATAAAGAATTCCGATAAAAATCATTCCGGCCCAGAGATAGTTAAGCATGAGAAACTCCATAAATTTGTTTTAAATTATTCTATGGATAAATGTGAAGTATTATGAAAGAAAGTGGATGCATATACATTTGATGAGTGACGGGAATTAGAGTGGGATAAATTACATGAAAATATTTCTTGATGTATCGAGGCTGATTGTTCCATTTGTAATATTTGGAATTGTGACTTATGGGATAATTATGCGTGTAAGTGTTTATGATTCTTTTGTAAAAGGTGCCAGAAATGGATTTTTTACAGTGATTAAGATTATGCCTACGCTGATAGGACTTATGGTTGCAGTAGGAATTCTGCGCGCGTCAGGGTTTTTGGATTTTTTGTCTGGATTTCTGGGAAATTTTTCGGAAGTCATCGGTTTCCCCGGAGAGCTTGTACCACTTACGGTGGTAAAAATGTTTTCGTCTTCGGCTGCCACAGGACTTCTGCTGGATATTTTCAAAGAATATGGAACAGATTCTTATATTGGACTGATCGCGTCTATCAGTATGTCTTGTACAGAAACTATTTTCTATACAATGAGCGTTTACTATATGGCAGCCAAAGTGACAAAGACTAGATTTACGTTAGGTGGTGCATTGTTTGCGACATTTGCAGGTCTTATTGCCAGTGTAATTTTGGCAGGAATGATGTAGAAAGAAAAAAGTTTACGGATTGCAGTTTTTACAAGGAGAATAGCCTTGTTGAATCAAGGCTTTAGTATTTCCTGAGAATTCCTGCTTGTTTTTCGGTTTGATATCTTGCACACTACTGCAATTAGGGCGGTGAAACTTTTTTGTGTTTCTATTTAAAACGTATAGATCTTCGCTGGTTTTGGAAGGCTGCTCTGTCTCGGAAGACTTACTGTCACCGGTATGATAGTCAATTTCTATTCCGGGCTGGACATTGTAACAGTAAACGCAAAATGCAAGGTCATCATTTTCTACAGATTGCGCTTCCATGAGAACACCGTCGGCTACAAGATTTTCTTGGTTATAAATCGGAGTTACGCGATATAAAACATGATTGCCTGTTTCATTTACATAATCCGCTACCATATTTTCAAAGGGGAGCATACCTGTAACATTTAAATACCGAGTACCGGTGATCAGATTTTTCTCATTTGCATTTTCAGCGGATAGCTGGTAACCGATCAAATGGCAGCGATTGTATAAATAATTTCCGTCGATCCCCGTATATTTTACAGTATGCCATCCGGAAGGCTTGATCATTCCGATTTTACCGCGTTTTTCGGTGGGCATGATGTCTTCGCAAATATTTGCATATGCAGTACCGCATCGGCCAAGGTCATCCAGTTCGCTATAGGTTTCAAAGGCGTCTGTCGTAAGTTCTTCCTCTAAAAAGAAGGGAACATTGTCGTGGATCGTGACATAAGGCTCGCCGGAGTATTCCGGTATCGATTTCAAATCATAGGAAGTAGAAGGGGTATCGGCTAATTTGTCGGATGTTTCATTGGATATTCGGATATTTTTGTTAGTGGATTCGTCAGCGCTGCACCCGCCAAATAATAAGGAAAGTGATAACAAAAGACTTCCCAGTAATAGTTTTAAATTTGTGTGTTTCATATGATGCCTCCTTATAAATGCTTTTTATATTATAACGTTGTTTTCAAATAATACAATTAGAACCGTCATTTAATTTGAAAAATCAAGGAGAATTTGCTAGAATAGAACACAGAGTAACATCCGAATTTAATGGAGGTTTTGCGATTATGGAGATAAATAATAAAGCAGATGCACCAATAGGGGTTTTTGATTCTGGTGTAGGCGGTCTGACCGTTGCAAGGGAAATCATGCGTCAGCTGCCCAGTGAAAATATGATATATTTTGGAGACACGGCAAGAGTGCCTTATGGAAGTAAATCGAGAGATACTATCATTCGCTTTTCAAGGCAGATTATTCGTTTCCTGCGGACAAAGCACGTGAAAGCAGTGGTAATTGCTTGTAATACTGCAAGTGCATTTGCACTGGAGACGTTGCAGAAAGAAACCGATATTCCGGTTATAGGCGTAATCGTGCCCGGAGCAAGAGCTGCTGTGAAAGAGACGCGGAATGGGAAAATCGGCGTGGCAGGAACCGAAGGTACAATACGAAGCGAAACTTATAATAAAGTGATTCATAGTTTTATGGAAGATGCGACAGTGATCGGACAACCATGCCCGTTGTTTGTACCGCTTGTGGAAGAAGGATTTGCGAAACATCACATTACGAAAGAAGTGATTGATATTTATCTTTCTAATATGAAAAATACAGACATAGATACGATGATTCTTGGCTGTACACATTATCCGCTTTTGCGTTCCAGTATCATGGAATATTTTGGGGACGCAGTACACATTGTAAATCCGGCTTATGAGACAGCAATCGATTTGAAAAAACAATTAGAAGAAAAAGGACTGATCAACCAATCCGGGAAACCTGCGACGTATGAATTTTATGTCAGCGATGCAGCAGAGAAATTTACAAAATTTGCAAACAGCATATTGCCATATGATGTGGCTTCAACAAAGCAAATCAATATAGAAGAGTATTAAAAAATTAATTTGGGACGTAGCATTTTTGCAAAATGCTACGTCCCAAATTGCTTTTTCCCCTGTCCTTTTTTAAAAAATATACTTCCGAATTAAGTCAAATGGCGCCGGTCCCATATCTAATACTGCTTTGTGGAAGCGTTCTTGCGTAAATTCTTTCCCCCACAAGGTCATGGCTTCTTTTTTTAATTCCAGAAATTCCACGTAACCGATATAATATTTTAAATAGTTTGCCGGATCGGAGAGTATTAGTTGATAGATTTCTTCGATGGCTTTTGTATCGGTAATTCCATATCCGCGGAAAAAGGTGGTCGTATCAAGGAGAGACCAGCCGTCATAGTGAATACCCATATCTGCAAGCGCATATAAACCTAGAAGAATAGAACTATTTTTTTGCATTAGGGTAGCTTGCGTTTTTTTTATGGGAGCAAAATAATAACTTAACATTTCGCTATAGGTAGCCCATCCTTCGGTATATCCGCCACAGTCAAGGAGATGACGGATAGGCGAGGGGTTCTTACTTGCAAAGTAAGTAGTCTGGTAAAGATGTCCGGGATATCCTTCATGGGCAAGCGTTGTATACAGAGATAAATCGTCACTGATATGTCCATTGTTAATGTAGATAATATTTTCTTCGGTATTATCAAGTGCCGGAATAAGGTAAAAAGCAGGGCTTAGAAAGTTTTGCATTTCTTGTGAAACGTATTTGATTTGGACATTCACATTTGGCGGAGCTGGAAAATGTCCGGAAAGGTTTCCTCTTAATGAAGATAGTATGGACGCAGGATTAGAATCCTCCAAAACAACTCCCTGAGATTTAAATAAATCGGATGATGGAGAGGGCGTTTCCGTAGAGAGGGAGGATAAAGTTTTTTGTATGGAAGCTAAATCTTCTGCGATATGTTTCTTCGTTAATTCTTGAAGTTCGGGAATACTTCTGGAAGAGCCGGTTTCAATGGCTGTGAGAAGTTCATAATATTTGTCCCCCTCCGGAAGGTGACACAATCCACCGGAGTTTGTTCCGCTATTTTTTAATTCGTGGAGTCCTTGCATTAATTGTTCATAAGCGGGATAGACATACTGTTTGATAGAATCCACATTCTTTTCAACGTAAGCGTCTTTTTCTTTTTTTGGTAAATTAAGAGTTTGTAATCGTTGCTCAAAAGAAGAGTAAAGGAAATTGTTGTTTTGTAAATTAATAAATGCCTCGCACTCGTCTATGATTGCATCGGCTTGAGGTTTGGACATAAAGAGTCCGTGTTTGGCTTTTTCTTCTTCGAAATCTAAAATAGAAGCAAAGTATTCTGGAGTTTCTGCAAGAAGTGCAAGGTAGGTGTCTACATCCTGCTTCGTATAAAATTGATATTCTGACAAAAGGATAGGAAGCTGTGCCTGAGCGCCGGTAAGTGAAGCAAGCGGCTCTTCATATAAAAGATACTGGGAACTTTTTAAAGAATAAGAAAGATGATTTTCCAGTATTTCATAAGTAGCCTGATTCCTTTTTGAAAGTTTTGTTTTGTCGTAAGAGTGCAGAAGAGAAAGAGAATTTTCTAAAGAAGCAGATAAGTTTGATGTGTCAGTTTGGTAAGTACCTAAAGAAACAGAAGAGTTTACAATATTGTAAGTAGCGGGATTTTTTAATGTATAATGAAGGGATAAAGTATTTCCGGAAAGTTCTTGCCGAAAAAGCTGATCTGTATAATTTTCAAAACGTTGGTCTTCCGTTTGGGAAGTATGGTGTTGGCTGTAAAAAAATGTGCCCAACAGTAAAAGGATGGAAAAAGTAAGCAGAATTCCAAGAGTTCTTTTTTTCAAAGATTTTGTTTTTAGAATGTTCATTTTTTGCATAGAGACCTTAGTTGTTTTTTATATGTATATGTTAAGAATGGGAAACCATGATTAATCAAAGTGTGGAAATCCTTGACACAAGACGGTTTTATGTGCTAGGATTTTTAGTATGGATTACTTAAAATAATAAAGAAAACACAGTGATGGAGAGAGTACGCCTTTTTGATATTTTACAGAGAAATCCCGGAGGCTGAGAGGGATAAATTAGAATTGGCAGAAGATGGCTCTTGAGTGGTATGGTTGAGTAGAAAATGGAGAAATGATAAAGTTGCTATAGCAATTCATTTTCTATAAAATCATAAAGGGACCGCCCTTTACAGCGGTAGGTGTGACAGCACCTGATGAGGCTTTTTGTCGTGAGATAGAAAGTAAATAGAAGTGGTATCACGGGGGCATCCCGTCTTCTCTGATTTTTCCGGATGGAAGGATCGGAGTTTTTTTATTATTTAAAAATTTTAAGGAGAGATTTAACATGGAAAAGAAAAAGTATTATATGACGACAGCCATTGCGTACACCTCTGGTAAACCGCATATTGGAAACACTTATGAAATCGTACTGGCAGATGCGATTGCAAGATATAGAAGAAGCCAAGGATATGATGTGTTTTTCCAGACAGGAACTGACGAACATGGTCAGAAAATTGAATTAAAAGCAGAAGAAGCAGGCGTTACACCAAAAGAATATGTGGATGATGTTGCCGGACAGGTAAAAGAGATCTGGGATCTTATGAACACTTCTTATGATAAATTTATCCGTACAACAGATGAGGATCACGAGAAGCAGGTTCAGAAAATTTTCAAAAAACTGTATGATCAGGGAGATATTTACAAAGACTCATATGAAGGACTTTACTGCACACCGTGTGAATCTTTCTGGACAGAGTCACAGCTTGTAGACGGAAAATGTCCGGACTGCGGGCGCGAAGTGAAGCCTGCCAAGGAAGAGGCTTATTTCTTCAAAATGAGCAAATATGCAGATCGTTTGATCGAGCATATCAATACACATCCGGAATTTATTCAGCCGGTTTCTCGTAAAAATGAGATGATGAATAACTTCCTGCTGCCGGGACTTCAAGACTTGTGTGTGTCCAGAACTTCTTTTAAATGGGGAATTCCGGTAGATTTTGATGATAAGCATGTTGTCTATGTTTGGCTGGATGCGTTGACAAACTATATTACCGGTATCGGTTATGATGCAGACGGAGAAGGTACGGATCAATTTAAGAAAAACTGGCCGGCAGATCTTCATTTGATCGGTAAAGATATTATTCGTTTCCATACCATTTATTGGCCGATTTTCTTAATGGCGCTTGACCTTCCGCTTCCGAAGCAGATTTTCGGACATCCTTGGCTGTTGCAAGGTGATGGAAAAATGAGTAAATCAAAAGGAAATGTGTTGTATGCAGATGAGCTGGTAGAGTTTTTCGGCGTGGATGCGGTACGTTACTTCGTGCTTCATGAAATGCCATTCGAAAATGATGGTGTGATCTCATGGGAACTTTTAGTAGAGCGTATTAATTCAGATCTTGCAAATACACTTGGAAATCTTGTAAACAGAACGATTTCTATGTCTAATAAATACTTTGGCGGAACAGTTGGAAATAAAAATGTGACGTTAAGCGAAGAAGAAGCTGCTATTGATGCAGATCTTAAATCCGTAGTAGAAAATACGCCGATTGCAGTTGAGAAGAAAATGGATGATTTACGAGTTGCAGATGCAATTACAGAAATCTTTAATTTGTTTAAACGCTGCAATAAATATATTGACGAGACAATGCCATGGGCGCTTGCAAAAGAAGAGGAAAAGAAAGATCGTCTGGAAACTGTTCTCTATAATCTGTTAGAGAGCATCAAATCCGGAGCAAAACAGTTAGCGCCATTTATGCCTGAGACATCCGAGAAAATTCTGGCACAGCTGGGCGATGGAAAAGTGGTGGAGAAACCGGAAATTCTTTTCGCAAGATTAGACCTTGAAGAAGTGATGAAAAAAGTAGAGGAACGTCATCCAAAGCAGCCGGAAGAGGCGCAGGAACAGGAAGAAGCTTCTGAAGAAGACGTTATCGATATAGAAGCAAAGCCAGAAATTAGTTTCGAAGACTTTGGAAAAATGCAGTTCCAAGTTGGTGAGATTATTGCGTGTGAAGAAGTAAAAAAATCAAAGAAACTTCTTTGCTCACAGGTGAAGGTCGGAAGTCAGGTAAAGCAGATCGTGTCCGGCATTAAGAAAGAATACAGCGCAGAAGAAATGGTTGGAAAGAAAGTCATGGTACTTGTAAACTTAAAACCGGCAAAACTGGCAGGAGTATTATCAGAAGGAATGCTTCTTTGCGCAGAAGACGCAGAAGGACATCTCTCATTGATGACACCAGAGAAAAATATGCCGGCGGGAGCAGAAATAAGTTAAAAAAGGACAGGGCAAAAAGCAATTTGGGACGTAGTCTTTTGCAAAAATGCTACGTCCCAAATAGACACAAGACAAATAGAAGAAAGGCAGGAGTAAGCAATGGAAAAAATCAGAATTGGTATTGTTGGGTATGGAAATATTGGCAGAGGTGTAGAACAGGCAATCGCTCGTAATGATGATATGGAATTGAAAGCTGTTTTCACCAGAAGAGATCCTTCTACTGTTACAATTAACACAGCTGGCGCAGAAGTAAAGCATTTTGACGATATGCTTTCTATGAAAGATGAAATCGATGTGATGATGCTTTGTGGGGGCTCTGCTACAGATCTTCCGGTGATGGGACCGGAGATTGCGGCAAACTTTAATACAATCGACAGCTTTGATACGCATGCAAAGATTCCGGAGTATTTTGAAAATGTCGATAAGGCGGCAAAAGCTGGAAATAGCGTGAGCATTATTTCTGTCGGATGGGATCCAGGAATGTTCTCTTTGAATCGTTTATATGCCGAGTCTATTTTGGTGCAGGGAAGCACCTATACATTTTGGGGAAAAGGTGTAAGTCAAGGACATTCTGATGCAATTCGCCGCATAGATGGTGTGAAAAATGCAATTCAGTACACCGTTCCCATTGAAGAAGCAGTTGACCGTGTGAGAACAGGAAGCGAGCCGGAGCTTACAACAAGAGAGAAGCATTTGCGTGAATGCTATGTAGTGGCAGAAGAGGGCGCTGACAAGGCGGCAATTGAACAGGCAATTAAAACGATGCCGAATTATTTTGACGAATATGATACAACGGTAACATTTATTTCCGAGGAAGAATTAAAAGAAAACCACAGCAAAATGCCTCATGGTGGTTTTGTGATCCGTACAGGTGAGACAGGAACCGAAGGAAATAAACATGTGATTGAGTATTCGTTAAAACTGGATTCAAATCCGGAGTTTACAGCCAGCGTACTGGTAGCTTACGCAAGAGCAGCATATCGCTTGTCTCAAAAAGGTGAAAGCGGAGCAAGAAGTGTATTTGACATTGCACCGGCATTATTATCACAGAAAACACCGGAACAGTTAAGAGCGCAAATATTGTAAAGTCAATATAGGGAAAATAAAAATAACAAGATGAATTCATTTGGGGACGGGAGTTTTTTTCAAAAAACCCCGTCCTCAATTCGATGATTGGAGGAACTATGATTTTTGAGACACATGCTCATTATGATGATGAACAATTTGACATGGATCGGGAAACGCTTCTTTCATCCATGCCGGAACAAGGGGTTGGGACAATCGTAAATGTAAGTGCTACGTACGCGTCTTGTCAACGTGTGGTGGATCTGGTGCAAAAATATCCTTTTATGTATGCGGCAGTGGGAATCCATCCGGATGAGGTGGGAAGCTTAAATGAAGAGCGTTTTCAGCAGATGAAAGAGTTATGTAAGCAGGAGAAGGTTGTTGCAGTCGGAGAAATCGGTCTTGATTATTACTGGGATAATGAATCTCATGATTTACAGAAAGAGTGGTTTGTCCGTCAGCTTGATCTTGCAAGAGAGTTAAATCTTCCAGTACTGATCCATAGTCGGGAGGCGGCAGCAGATACGATGGAGATTATGAAACAATACGGACAGGGCTTAAAAGGTGTGATTCACTGCTTTTCTTATTCGAAAGAAATGGCAGCAGAGTATGTGAAAATGGGATTTTATATCGGCGTAGGCGGAGTGGTGACTTTCAAAAATGCAAGGAAGCTCAAAGAGACAGTGCAGGAGATCCCACTTACTTCTATCGTATTAGAAACTGACTGTCCATACCTTGCGCCGGTTCCATATCGTGGGAAACGAAATAATTCCGCATATATCAAATATATTGCAGAGGAGATTGCAGGAATAAAAGGCGTTTCTTACGAAGAAGTGGTGGAACAGACAGAGAAAAATGCGAGGGATTTGTATAATTTGACGGAAGTATAGCAGTTAGAGAGAATAAAATTGTTCATACAATCTTAATATTTATTTTTTTTTAAGGTATATCATTAAATACAATCTTGTTGTATAATTAGTAACAATCATGAAGCAGGGAGTAGAGAATATGAGTGGACCGACACTTGGAAACCCGCAGAAGACAATAGAGATTCTGCAGAAATATGACTTTTCATTTCAAAAGAAATTTGGTCAGAATTTTCTGATCGATACACATGTATTAGATAAGATCATCAGCGCTGCCCATATTACAAAAGAAGATATGGTACTTGAGATCGGTCCGGGGATTGGAACGATGACACAGTATCTTGCAGAAGCAGCAGGGAAAGTAATCGCAGTCGAGATTGACAGAAATTTGATTCCGATTTTAGAAGATACGTTAAGTGAATATAATAATGTGCGAGTTATCAACGAGGATGTATTAAAGTTAGATCTTCGTAAACTTGCGGATGAAGAAAATGGAGGGAAAGCGATCAAGGTCGTGGCGAACCTACCATATTATATTACAACACCTATCATCATGGGATTATTTGAGAATCATGTGCCGGTAGAGAGTATTACGGTCATGGTACAAAAAGAAGTGGCAGATCGTATGCAGACAGGGCCGGGAAATAAAGATTATGGCGCGTTGTCTCTGGCGGTTCAATATTATGCGGAGCCTTACATAGTGGCAAATGTGCCGCCGAATTGCTTTATGCCGAGACCGAAAGTAGGTTCTGCGGTCATCCGCTTGACGAGACATGAAAAGCCGCCGGTAGAAGTAAAAGACGAGAAGCTGATGTTTGATATTATCAGAGCATCTTTTAACCAAAGACGAAAAACGTTGGCAAATGGATTAAACAATTCTGATAAAATAACTTGTTCAAAAGAAATCATTACTAAGGCGATCGAAAAGCTTGGCAAAGGTGCCAGCGTACGCGGAGAAGCGTTAAGCCTTCAAGAATTTGCAAAGCTTAGCAATGATATTTTTGAATTAAATATGTAACCCGATGAAAAATACAGACAGAAAGGATGATGTGTATGTCAAAAAAGAATAAGTATGTATTATTTGAGATCACTCCAGAAATTGAACATTTTGCTGAATTGTGTGAGAAAAATACCGCAATCGACAAAGAGCTTTATGCGAAGTATGAGGTCAAACGAGGTCTCCGTGATTTAAACGGAAAGGGTGTTCTTGCAGGTTTGACGAACATTTCCGATGTTTGTGCTACAAAAATTGTAGATGGGAAAGAGGTTCCGTGTGCCGGTAATCTTTACTATCGAGGTTACAATATTAAGGATTTGGTTGGAGGATTTCTGGAAGACGGTCATTTCGGATTTGAAGAGATTTCCTATCTGTTATTATTCGGAGAGCTTCCAAATGAAGCAGAGGCGAAAAGATTTAAGCAGACATTAGTTGATCGAAGAACGCTGCCACCGACTTTTGTAAGAGATGTTATTATGAAAGCGGCAAGCCGCGATATGATGAACAGTTTGTCTCGTTCTATTTTAAATTTGTATACATATGACATGAAAGCAGACGATACGAGCATTCCAAATGTACTTCGTCAGTGTTTAAATCTTATCAGCCAGTTCCCAATGATGATGGTGTATGCTTACCATGCGTATAATTACCGCATGGGCGGAGATTTGTTTATCTATGCTCCTTCACCAAAATTATCAACAGCAGAAAATATACTGATGATGCTTCGGGAGGATCGTAAATATACTGAGCTTGAGGCAAAGATTCTTGACATGGCGCTGGTGCTTCACATGGATCACGGCGGTGGTAACAACTCAACTTTTACAACCCATGTTGTTACGTCTTCCGGAACGGATACATATTCTACAATGGCAGCAGCGATGGCTTCTTTAAAAGGACCAAAGCATGGCGGAGCAAATGTAAAAGTAACGCAGATGTTTGAAGATATGAAGGCACATCTGACAGACTGGGAAGACAAAGACGCGATCCGGCAGTATTTATGTGATCTTCTTGATAAGAAGGCGTTCGATAAGAAGGGGCTTATCTATGGAATGGGACATGCGATTTATTCCGTATCAGATCCGAGAGCTGACATTTTTAAAAACTTTGTAAAGCAGCTTGCCATCGAGAAAGGGTGCGAGAAAGAATATGCGCTCTATGAGACGGTAGAACACATGGCGCCGGAGATTATTGCAGAGAAACGCAAGATTTACAAAGGTGTAAATGCAAATGTAGACTTCTACAGTGGTCTTGTGTACGGGATGCTGGATCTTCCGCCGTCACTGTATACACCAATTTTTGCAGCAGCACGTATTGTAGGATGGAGCGCACATAGACTGGAAGAATTAAAGAACGCAGATAAGATCATTCGTCCGGCTTATAAGCCGTTGGCGCCATATCGCGATTATGTGAGGATGAAAGACAGATAAATGAAAAAAGAGTTTGAATTTCTAAGCGCAGACGGGGAACATCGAGTGCATGCACAAGAATGGATTCCGGAAGGTGAAGTAAAAGCAGTTGTTCAGATTTGCCATGGGATGGTGGAATATATTGACCGCTATGATGAATTTGCAAGATATCTGAATGACAGAGGCTATTACGTGACCGGAAATGACCATCTCGGTCATGGAAAAACAGCGCATGATAAAGCTGATTTGGGACATTTCCCGGAGAAACATGGAAATCGCTATATTCAATCTGATATTCATTGTTTGCGGAAAATTACAGAGAAGAAATATCCGAATGTTCCGTATTATATGCTTGGACATAGCATGGGCTCCTTTTTGTTGAGACAGTATTTAATGAGTAAAGCCAAAGGACTTGCAGGAGCTGTGATTATGGGGACAGGAGACCAGCCGGGGATTCTTGCTTTTACAGGACAGAAACTTTGCCGCGTAATTGCTGCATTGAAAGGTTGGAGACACCGCAGTGTCCTGATCGACAACATGGCATTTGGAGGATACAATCGGAAGTTTAAGTCGGGAAAAACCGGAAAAGAATGGTTAAGTTCTGATTCGAAGGTTCCGGAGAAATATGTAAAAGATCCGTTTTGCTCTTTTCGATTTACAGTAGGAGCTTATTATCAGATGTTCGAAGGGATCAAGATTGCCGCGGGGAAAAAAGGTGCAAAGGCAGTTCCGAAGCATCTCCCGATTTTCTTTGTGGCAGGAGCAGATGATCCGGTGGGAGCATTTGGAAAAGGTGTAAAAAGAGTTTATGAAAGATTTAAAAGGTCCGGAATAAAGAATGTATCACTGAAGCTTTATGAAGGAGACCGGCACGAGATTTTAAATGAGACTGATCGTGAACAGGTTTATGAAGACTTGTATGTGTGGATGGAAAAGCTTCGAGTGAAAGAGGCTTAAAAGAATCATCCGGAAATAAGGAAGATTATAGGAAAAGTAACCGTATTTTTGCAGAAAGCAAAGAGCGGTTACTTTTTTATATGAAGTTATTTTTACAGAATTTCACAGAATGCTAAGAAATCATAGACAGCACCAGTTAAATCTTTTAAGATAATTTATATACGTTTGAAAAGTACAGTAACACACGGAAAAAGGAGCTTGACAAGTATGTTCAGAAACCGATACGCTCACGACAGACAGCAAATAAGTCTGCCCTTTTTTGCATTCAATCAAATAGCAAAAATACAGGCACTATTGTATCTGATATTAGATATAATGGTGCTTATTGCGTTTAGATAGAGGAATTAAGTACATAATCAAGCGTGAGAAAGGAGATAAGAAAAGGAATGAAACAAAGAGGTTTAATGAAGAAATTAAGCGCTGTGTTATTCGCAACAGCAATGACGGTTTCTACATTTCCACAACTAAGTACACCGGTATTTGCAGCTGATACAACAAATCAATTACCGACAGTACAACAGTTTGCCACAGTTGATGAATTAAAGAAATTCAATACTGATGATAGAACAACTGACGGTGGAGATGGAAAGAACCCTGCAAGAGTGTATTTTGGGAAGAACAATCAGCAATGGTGGATTGCGGGAAGTCAGAATGGAAATGTGACATTGTTTGCGGCAAGTCCCTTAGCAACAGGGGTAATGTTTAATTCAGATCTTTTGGATAGAGAGTATAATGGACAAACGGTCCATCCAAATCACTATGGAGCAAGTGATATAAGAAATACAACATTGAAAAGGTTAGAAACAAATGAAAGCTACTTCTCAAAATCTGAACAAGAGGTAATGAGCGATACAGAAATTACAACAAACGACACACGAAACGGAGGGAACTACTCAACAACCGACAAATTATATCTTGCCTATGGAGAAATTTCTAGCACTTATATTACAGTAGGAAGTGGTCTAGATGACTGTCTTCGAGTGGATAAGGATTACTGGGGAAGTCGAGGTTCCTCTTTTTGGCTTCGCGCGCCATACTATTACAATATATATGAAGCTCAGTTTGCACTTCCGGGCTATCTTGTAGAACGCTACGATGTAGTCAGTGATAAGGCGCTGGTACCCGCTTTTGAGTTAAATTTGTCGAATGTCTCATTTGCATCTGCTGCGCCGGCAGTAACATTCACTGGGAATTTAGAAGTACAAGATATTGTTGGAAAAGATGTAGCTAGTAATGGAAAAGTAACATTGCACGGAGCATTTACACTGAGATACCGTGCAGATAATTTAGGTTCAGCAGAGGTTTCCTTTGATAAGAGCAAGGTTACTTTAACTAATGTTGCAACAGATAAAGATGTCTATTTGGTTGCACAAAATAGTGCAGAAGCAAAGGCAAAACAAGTGACAGACCAAACGACTTCTGTATCGGCAAGTGATATGGGATTAGATAGTTTTGCGAATTGTAAAGTATGGCTGGAAACAACAGACGCTGCCGCTAGAATGACTTATGCCACACTGGCAACGGAAGAAGTTTATTATGATTTGGAGATTCCGTCAGAAGTTGCGTTTAAAAGTCAGCATATCGGATATGAAGATGTTTTTGCACAGACAGTAGAGATTGCAAATGCAGGAAATGTAGAAATTTCAAATATCAAGGCAGTTTTAGCAGGAGAAAAGAAAGACGTATTTACCTTGGAAACAAGTGGCATGAAGACAACACTTGCGCCGGGGGAAAAGACAACCGTTACTGTAAAACCAAATACGAAACTTAATGCCGGAACATATACAGCACAGTTAGAAATCAAGGGAGATGAGAACATCAACAAAAAAGTGCCGGTTCAGTTCACAGTAGAAGACCATACCTTCAAATGGGTGGTCGATAAAGAAGCAACCGCAACGGGAAAAGGTTCAAAGCATGAGGAGTGTTCTGTATGTGGCTATAGAAAAGCAAGTGTGGAGATTCCGGTTGTGACATCGTCCAATACAGGGAAACCGGACGGAGACAAAACGGGAAGCGGAAAAGGAAGCGTAAAGACCGGCGACAACGCACCCACAGGCTTGCTTGCCTCTATGCTTGCAATAAGCGCGGTGGGAATGGTTTCTGTAGTGATAGGAAAGAAAAAGAGAAGATAAGATAATTCATGCAGTGATGTGAAAAAATAGAGAAAATCTTTCAGTATCAAGAAAAGCGGTGCTGAAAGATTTTTTTAAGCCCTTTTCGGGTATCTGATTGACTTCTTTTCTGATTAGTTATAAGATAAACTCACCTTTATTCAAGGAGACGTTCGTCTCCTGATAAGTTCTGAATTTTAATCCCGGGTGTAAGCCCTCAGAAAAGACTGAATCTACAGTCTGATTCATACTTAAAATTCACCGGAAACAGTTGCATAGGAAAAATGAGTTGTATTATACTGAAAGGAGAAGTATATGACAGATGGAAGGTTACAATGGCACCCGGGCTTTAGTGCGGCTCTTCGAGTGGAGCTGGAAGAAGAACTGGATGAGCTTTGCATTGAAGATGAGCACATGCTCAGCAAAAAGCCAATGCAGATTGATGTATTGGTTGTGAAGAAGAAGGGAGAACAGCCGATAAGAAAGAATATCGGACGAATTTTCCGCAAACATAATATTATAGAGTATAAATCACCGGAGGATTATCTGAGTATTAATGATTTTTACAAAGTATATGGTTATACCTGTTTTTATCAATCAGAGACGAAGCGGGTAAAAGAGATTCCACCGGAGGAAATAACGATTACATTTATTTGTAATCATTATCCGCAGAAGCTATTGGAGCATTTGAAGAAGTTTAAAGGAATCGAAGCCAAAAAGCAGGAGGCAGGAATTTATTATCTATTAGGGGACAGTTTTCCAATACAATTGGTGATTGTAAAGGAATTATCGAAAGAAGAAAATTATTGGCTGCAGAATCTGAGATGTAATTTGAAGACCGGAGAAGAAATACAGGAAGTTGTGAGACGTTACGAACAGGTGAAGCATAAGGCGTATTACTCAGAGGTGATGAATCTGATCGTACGAGCGAATCAAAAGCAGATGGAGGAGGAGAAAAATATGTGCGAAGCATTGAATGAATTATTTGCAGAAGAATTAAGAGAAGCAGACCTGCGAGGTCGCAAAGAAGGGCACAAAGAAGGTATTGAACAAGGGGAAAAATCAGGAATCAAACTTGCAAAAAGAGTTTTTAAGCTAACAGCGGAGGGATGTTCGGCGGAGAATATTGCACAGGAATGTGGAATCTCTGTGGAGAAGGTAAAAGAAATTTTGGAATAAATAGTAGATAGTCGTACCTGCTCATATAGTGAAATTTTTGTGATAGCAGACTCAGCTTTTGATACCAGTCAAAAAGCGGAGTCTGTATTTTTTTGACCAGTTATGAGGAGATTGCTATATGAATGGAAAGATAAGTTTAATTGCCACAGAATAGCTGCCATAGCAAAGGGAAGAGGGTTCTTGACAGACTGCTGTATGGATATTAAAATGAACGTTGTTCAATATAAAATACGAAGAAAGAGAGGACAACAAAATGCAGGCAATCGCAGAAACTTTATTTGACATCGTTTATCTGGTTAGTGTAATTACTATTGGGATTTTGATGATCAAAGGATGCAAGGGCAACATTCAGTATAAATTATTCGGAATTATGGCGGTAACGCTTGGACTTGGAGATGCGTTTCATCTAGTGCCAAGAGCAATCGCGCTTTGTACCACAGGTCTGGAAGATTATACTGTTGCACTGGGGATTGGAAAGCTTATTACATCCGTGACGATGACCGTGTTTTACATTTTACTTTATTATGTATGGCGGCTTCGCTACCACGTAGAAGGAAAAAGAAATTTAACGGTTGCAGTTTACGTACTTTCACTGGTGCGAGTGATTCTCTGTATGTTCCCACAAAATGAGTGGACAAGTGCGAACGCACCGCTTTCATGGGGAATTTACAGAAATATTCCATTTGCACTGTTAGGACTTTTGGTCATTCTTTTATTTTACAAAAGTGCAAAAGAAAGCAACGATCAATCTTTCCGGTTTATGTGGCTGACCATTGTGTTAAGCTTTGGATTTTATATTCCGGTGGTACTTTGGGCAGATACAATTCCGCTTATCGGAATGTTGATGATTCCGAAGACTTGTGCATATGTATGGACGGTGGTGATCGGCTATCAGGATATGAGAAAGCAGGATAGCAATGAATAAGACCGTGACATCAAAAGAGGAAATATTAGAAGTAAGCAGAACAATTGCTGCAAGAGAGGGAATTACCGCTGTAAATATGCGGACTGTTGCGGCAGGATGCGGAATTGCACTTGGATCATTATATAATTATTTTGCTTCTAAGGCAGAACTTTTGTCGGCAACGGTAGAAGCAGTGTGGGCAGATATTTTTCCGATTGAGAAAATATCAGAAGAATGTGAAAATATAGTGGAATATTTAAAAATACTTTTGGAAAGCGCAGAAGAGAGCAAAGAGCAGTACCCACAGTTTTTTTCTATGCACGCACTGGGCTTCGCAGCGGGAGATAAACAGACAGGGCGCAAAACGATGGAAGAATACTTCCGAAAAATCAAGCAGCAGATGATGTGTTTTTTGAGAAATGATGAAAACATACGTCTGCATATCTTTACAGAGAGACTGTCGAAAGAAGTGTATGTTGACTACATTTTCACACTGTTTTTGTCGATATTGTTTGATGAAAGAGCGGACCAAGAAGCATTTCTGGAGTTTGTGAAGAGTTATTTGTATTAATTATGTAAGCGTACTTAGGAAAAAAGATAAGGAGGAACCGACATTTATGAAGAAAATAATGAATACATCTTTGATTTATTTTGTGCTCGCAATGGCAGGCGGCGTTTTTTATCGTGAATTTACAAAATGGAATGGTTATACAGAGCCGACAACTTTGGGGGTTCTGCACGTACATTTGTTAGTGTTAGGGACAGGCGTATTTTTGCTGACAGCGCTGTTTGCAAAAGTGACAGAGCTGGAAAAGAATTCTTTATTTAAAAAATTCTTTGTGCTCTATAACATTGCGCTTCCGTTCATGGTAGTGATGATGCTGATTCGTGGGATCGTGCAGGTGCTTTCCATTGATCTCGGAAAAATGGGAAATGGAATGCTGTCCGGCTTCGCAGGGCTGTCTCATATAGGAATGCTGGCGGCACTTTTGATGTTTTTGATCGCTGTTAAGGGCGAGATGACCAGAGAATAAAATAAGGATTCTGATTTTCTTAAAAGATATTTTTCTTGAAAACTGATTTGAGGAAGAGTAGTATAAAAATATAAATATCGGTTTATTTAATAGAACAAAAAGAAAAAGCCCTGCAATGCCACAATTGCAGCGGGTAGAAGAAAGGGTGGAAAGTCAGAAATGGAGTTAAAAAATTTAATGAATGGAATTCAGCATCTTGGAATTCCAACCAATGATATTGAAGCCACAATATCATTTTATGAGAAACTTGGTTTTGAAATTGCGCTTCGTACTGTAAACGAAGAGGCGGATGAAAAGGTTGCATTTTTAAAACTAAATACACTTGTGATCGAGACCTATGAAAATAAAGCGGCGAAGATGGAAGCCGGAGCGCTTGATCATGTGGCGATTGATGTGACAGATGTTCAAAAGGTATATGAATTAATTGAGGCAGCCGGACTAAACAACACACATGATACTATTCATTTCCTGCCGTTTTGGGAAAATGGAGTTAAGTTCTTTAAGATTGAAGGTCCGAATAAAGAAACTATTGAATTCAGTCAATATTTATAGGATGAAATAGAAAAGTAACCGTATCTCTGGCGGTTACTTTTTTCTTTGGTTATATACACAAGCAGAATTGCGACAACAAGTGAAGTATTTATTACATAAAAATAAATTTCATGGCCAAACCTACTATCAAATATGGTCAAAGTAGTGTGAAGCAGAGAAAAATATACTATAATAAGATTGAACTTGAAATACTATCTATTGAAACAGGAGGGGACGCATGATACGGATCGGAGTTATAGAAGATGATTCTAATATGCGAAAAATTGTAAGCCAGATTATTGAAAAAGAGATACAGGGATATGAAGAGGTTAAACAAAAAACATTTGAAAGTGCAGAAGAGTTTTTACAGGAAAGAGCAGGCTATGATATTGTGATCTCAGATATAGAATTGCCGGGCATAAATGGAATAGAACTGGGTAAAAGATTGTCAAAAGAAGGAAAGCAGACAAAATTGATTTATCTGACGTCATATCCCGAATACGCATGGGAGAGTTATTTAGTAGAAGCATTCCAGTATGTCCTGAAAATTGATATGCAGGAACGACTTCCGGAAATAGTAGGAAAAGTGCTTGATGAATTAATAAAGGAAAATAAAAATTGTCGAATTTTCGGAAACAGCTATAAACATATGAAGCTTTATTACAAGGATATTATTTATATTCAAAAAGAAAAAGAGAAAAAATATACAGACTATATCACAAAGAATGGAAAATACAGAGAAAGAATATCCTTTAACCAGATATTACATGAAATAGATGATAGTAGATTTATTCCCATTGACCGGGGACATGCTATTAATATCCAATACATAGATCAGATTGATGAAAACTTTATTTATCTGGAAACGGAGGAAAAGTTCAAAGTCAGCAGAGTCCAGTTGGCAAATGTGAAAAAGCAGATTACTGAGTATTGGAGGAACTTTGCATGAATGAGATTGTCTATTTCTTCGTACTGCTGTTTCTTGGTATATGGGAAGTGTGGCTAGCTTATGCTTTAGTGGAAGAGATTTTCTCTTTGAAAAATCTTAAAACGAAAAAGTATACTATTATTAAATGGGGAAACATTTTTGTGCTGGGGACGCTGGTAGCAATCAATCGGTTGATTGCGTTTTCATCAAGAACCCTTGTTATTCTCTGTATTTTAGTAACCTTTATTTGTGTAAGCCGGTTTACTAAAGGAAAAGGGTGTCTGGCGTTTGGAGTTGTTGCATTTTACTATGTCTTCCTTACAATACTAGATTTTCTTTTCTCGTTTCTTTGTATTGAAGTGGTTGGTACAGAATTTGAGAGAATCATATATGTGGAAGAATATTCAGGCTGGGCGATTGGAATATATAGTTTGGCAAGAGTAGTAATGTGGATAGTTTTGTGCAAATCAGTAAGAGATTTCTTAAAGGAATGGCAGCCTGTTTTGATGACTTATAAAAAGATATTTTTTTTCACCTGTGCGTTACTGTTTGTTATCATGTGCAGATACCAGTTTGTCTTAGCAACTATGGCAATGGGAGAACGAGAAATTCAAGGAGTTGATAAAGCACTCCTTTTACTGGCGATTCTTGTCATAATACTCATGGGCGGGTTCCTTTATTTTCAGTATATATTAAAGATCAGGGAGGTAGGCTTTTTAAAATATCAAGAGCAGATGCTAAGAGACCGTTGCAGGGAGATGCAGCAAACCCGTCAAATCGCACATGATATGAGAAATCATGTGATTGCATTAAAAAAATATGATGAAGAGGGAAAAGCAGAAAAGCTGCATGAATATATCCAGAGTTTGAGTCGGGATGTCACCCTTTATGAAACGCAGGTGTGGACAGGGATTGAAATTCTGGATTATCTGCTGACACAGGAAAAGAAAAAGGCGGATCAAAGAAATATTAAGTTTCAGATTGAAACGCAAAGGATAGATTCCCTGCCTTTTTCAGATATAGAAATAGTATCTATTTTTGGAAATCTTTTAGATAATGCAATTGAAGCCTGTGAAAAAATAGAGATTGAAGAGCGGTGGATACATTTACTGATAAAAAAGCAGCGTCATATGTTTTTTGTGGAAGTAGTTAATAGTGTAGAAGAAGAGAATGGTAAAAGAAACGTGGAACATGCAGGAAAAAGCAGGAAAGAAGGACTTCATGGATATGGTTTGATGAATGTGCAGCAAATAATAGAACGTCATAACGGGGAAATGAGTTGCCTGTTGATGAAAGGAAAGTATCTTGTAAATATTTCAATGTACAGGGAAGGGTGTGCTAAAAATGGAAAAGAAGAATGAATTTAATTGTGCAGGAGATTTAAGTGTTGAAGTTGAAGAAATAAAGAGGATGATGTCAGAAACTAAGGAACAGGATTACGGAAATACATATACTAGACAGTGTGATGCACTTTTGACTATTCTATGTTGTTGAAATGAATGGTTAAGATATCATCGATATCTTAACCATTTTTGTATTTTCAAACAAAATGTGGGAGGAAGAAAATTTGTATTTCAGAGAATTCTATTTTCAAATTGCAAAGGGGGCAGGTGTTCCCTGTGAATATTTAGAGCAGCAATTACAGTTGATATGTTTGAGAACACTGATTGTAGAAATGCACCGGTATAAGAACAGCCATTTATTAAAAGGAAAAAATTCGAAAGAAGAATACTTATATTTTTGTAGAGATGTTATCGGGAAACCAGAGTTTATAGATTCCTGTTTTGCAAGATATCCAGAACTTTATCGGTGCATACAAGAGAAAATACAGTTTGTTAAGAACTATTGTCATGAAGTTGCGGATAATTTTGAACGAGATAAAATGGAAATTTCAAGAGAGTTATGTAACAGAGAGATAGATAAAATTATTAAAATAGACGGGGGGATAGGAGATACACATTGTAGAGGAAGACAGGTTTTAAAACTGACCTTGGATACTGGAGAACAACTATTATATAAACCACATTCGCTAAGAAATGAAGAGGTGTTTTCTGAGTTACTGCAGTGGCTGAGTAAGCGCATAGGAATCACACAAAAGCAATACAGTGTTTTATCCAGAGAAACATATGGATGGAGCAAAATCGTAGAGTATAAAGAGTGTAAGTCGAAAGAAGAAGTCAAAAGGTTTTATCAGAGGTTTGGAGTACAGTTGTTTTTGGCCTATATTTTGGATACAAGGGATCTTCATTGCGAAAACTTAATTGCATCCGGAGAGTATCCAGTATTGATAGATTTGGAAAGTTTGGTATTTCACACGAAAGAAAAAAAGGACTCAAGAATACAGACCCAAATAGCAGGAAGGCTTCAAGAATCTGTTCTGTGTACAGGGCTTCTGCCGGTTTACCATTGGGATCGTAGTGGAGAAGGAATTGATGCAAGCGCTATTGGCGGTGGGGGCAAACAGAAATATCCTTTCCGGGTTCCACAGATAAAATGTCCCAAAACGTCAGATATGTTTCTAGGATATGATTACCCAGTTATGCGAGAGGGAAAAAATAGAGTCACTTTGCTTGGTAAAAAGATTTGTCCGAAGCAATATATGAAGGAAGTTGTGGAAGGTTTTGAAAAAGCGTATCAAGCAGTACTAGATGAAAAAGAAGAATTTAGAGATACGGTTATGAAAAAATTGAAACATTTAAAAAGTCGTTATATACACGCAGATACACAAAAATATAGTATGTTACTGTCAGCTTCTTATCATCCATCCTTATTGAAAAGTAGAGAAGATCGATATCGTTTTTTTATGAGTTTTTATTTGGAAGAAAATATAAATGAAGAAAAAATATTTGTTGAAGAAGAGATACATAGTATGCTGCAGGGAGATGTTCCCTATTTTGCTTATCAGTTAGATGATAAAAGTTTGTGGAATAGTGAAGGAGTAAAAATAGGGACTTATTTAAACAGAGAACCGCTGGCTAATGTACAGCAAAAAATAGACAGACTAACGAAAAAAGATTTAGAAAGACAGAAACGGTATATAAAGATAGCATTTATTTTTATGTCAAAGGATCCGAATATATATTATAACGGTGTATATCTGGCGCGAGAAAGACTTCCCAGACAATCGTTTGATACTGTGCATAATATCGAAAAATTAGTAGAACAAATAATATCTGAGGCAGTCTGGAACGAGAAGAAGACAGAAGTAGGATGGGAACAATTAACGATTGGGAAGGGACCTCAGTTTACTTGGAATATCGAACCAATGAATTATTATTTGTATCAAGGTCTTGCCGGAATGCTGCTTTTATTTTGGAAGATAAGAAATATAGAAATATTTCGGAAAGAAGCTGAGGATATTTATCAAACACTTTGCAAGATGTTTTTCCAATATACAAAGGAGGGAGAAATTAGTCTTCAGAATCTATGTTCTAAATATACGGGAATGTATGAGGGAGAAGGATCTGTTATTTATGTATATTTGCTACTTTATCAAGAAAGTAAAGAGAACATCTTTTTGGAATATGCTAAAAGACATGCTGCAATCGTGGAGAGACTGCTGAATCAAGATGAAAAGTATGATCTTCTTTCGGGAAATGCAGGAGCGGCATGGGTCATAATGCAGTTGTATTATATTACTAGAGATGACTACTTTCTGGATATAGTTAAAAAAGCAATAGATATCTTGATTACTTCAAGCCATGAGCAAGAAGAAGGAATTGGATGGCGAATTGGTGATCAGCCAGCAATGGCTGGAATGGCTCACGGGAATAGTGGAATACTTATGCCAGTATTTGCTTTGTGGAGAAAGACAGGCGAGAAAAAATATGAACGTCTTGCAGAAAATATTTGGAAATATGAAAATAGTCTGTTCAATTCAACAATTCAGAACTGGATAGATGTGAGAGAAAATGAAATTGGCGAAGTTGAAACTGGTCCAGTGGCATGGTGCCCTGGAGCAGGTGGAGTTTTGCTGTCGCGTTTAAATTGCTATAGAATAGCGAAAGGGAGTGTATGGAAAGAACGTCTAAGCGAAGACATAAAAAAAGCGTATACAAAGTTAGATGCTTATTGGGTAAGGGATAGTTGGTCATTGTGTCATGGCATTTGTGGAAATCTATTGATTCTTGAAAAGGCTGACCTGGAATTTTGGCATGAGAGAATGGAGAATAGAAAACAATTATTACCGTCAGAAATACAATGGCTTCCACAGGAAAAGATGAACCCAGGGTTTATGAACGGGTATGGAGGCGTGCTGTATTATTTATTGTCGGAAACAAATAAGGTCAAAGAAATAGACAAATAAGGTCAAAGGATTGAAAAATGAAAACTATAGTTATATCTTAATTTTATAGGAAAGTTATTTCATATTCTTTTTCAGTAGAATAAAAAATAGGACGCACAGGGAGGTTATGTATTAAATGATGTATATGGAAAAAGGATATGGCTGACAAAATATGAATTAGAGAGGATACATAATATGGAGAACTATACCGTTGGGAAAAGTGTACCGAGTTGGGGTGGCGCAGATGTACAGGTAATTACATTTATTGTAACAGAGGACTGTAATCTGCGATGTAAGTATTGTTATATAACACACAAAGCTAAAGGAAAAGTAATGGCGCTAGACACAGCTAAAAAGTTTATTGATTATGTATTAACAACGGATGATATCCGGCGATGCGAGTCTGTGATTTTGGAGTTCATTGGTGGGGAGCCACTTTTGGAACCAGAATTAATAGAAAGCATTTGTGACTATTTTAAAATTCGAAGTTATGAAGAAAAATGTTCATGGTATTGGAATTATCGAATTAGTATTGGTACTAACGGTGTAAATTATGATGATGAAAGAGTGCAAAGATTAATCCATAAAAATAAAGGGAAGATTTCAGTAAGCATTACGTTGGATGGAACAAAGGAAAAACATGATTTACAAAGAGTATTTCCGGATGAATCGGGATCATTTGACATTATTAGTAAGAATGTGGAACTGTGGTTAAAGGAATTCCCGGGAAATACCAAAGTAACATTTGCAAGTGATGATTTGATTTATCTAAAAGATAGTATTATCGAACTTTGGAACCGGGGAATTACAGATGTTGCTGCAAATGTAGTATATGAAGATGTATGGAAAGAGAATGACGAGAATATTTTTGAGGAACAATTGAGGGAATTGGCAGATTATATAATTGATAATGATCTATATGACAAATATACTTGTACATTATTTGAGGAGTCTCTTGGAAGACCATATATGAAATCTGATCTGTTAAAGACAAGTTGCGGAGCTGGAAAGATGCTTGCATTAAGTCCACAGGGAAATATTTATCCTTGTATGCGATATTACGATTATTCATTGAATCATAAAGAAGGGTATATCATCGGAGATGTAGAGTATGGGATAGATATGGAAAAAGCGAGAATTTTTGAACTGGCCATGTATAAATATCAATGTGACGATGAATGCCTGAAGTGTCCAGTTGCAACAGGGTGTGAATTTTGCCAAGGCTTTAATTATGATGAGGCGGATACAGAAACAAACTTTCAAAGAACAAAATATATTTGTAAAATGCATAAAGCCAGAGTAAGAGCCAATATTTATTACTTCACTAAGTTGTTCCACAAAAAGGGAATAAGAAGAGAGAACTTTTGGTATCAAAGGCAATTGTACTTTTTGCTGAATGAAGACTATACTCCGGTATGTTCCTATGAAAATAAAGGAACACATACAAAAGAAATTAGTGCTGTTGATTTGGAAAGAGGGCTTGGATATGCATATTCTGAAATGATGCAACCGGTGTTTTTACATTCAAAGGATATGTCAGAGGAAATAGAGAAACAAGATTATGAGGATTATGACATTGTGCATATTATTAGTGCGGATAATTATCGGTATGCAAAATGCTTTTATGATTATCGTCTTGTATTTGATTTAAAGTTTGTAGAAATAGCAGATAATGTAGAAGATCAGGAATATGTTTTTTTGAACTTAAAAGAAGAGGAGATAGAAAGTCTGTATGAGTGTGTAAAAAGACTGTTTAACATTACCGATAGGATAAATTTGAATATTCAAACTCTAGACAAGAAATTTAATAGGACTATATACGAAAAGCAGTTAGAACAATGTGCCCAGTTTTTAATAGAAACGTATGAACAGACAGGCAAAATGAAAGAATTAAATGTTTTAACGGATATTTTATTTTTGACAGAGCATGAAGGATGTTCGGCAGGAGAAAATTCATATACATATGTTTCTAATGGAGAAGTATATATATGTCCGGCTTTTTATTCAGAAAATAAAGAGCCTATAGGAAATATTCAGAATGGACTACAGAATAAAAATGCACATCTTCTTACGATCGGGTATATGCCATTATGTCAGGTTTGTGATAATAACCATTGTGAAAACTGTAAATATCTGAACCAAAAATATACAAAAGAAGTAAATATTTCGCCTTCTTTTCAATGTATGAAAGCAGAAACAGAAAGAAAGGTTTCACAACAATTGCAGGAAAAGTTGATTAATAAGTTATATATGCCTAATTGCTTGTCAAAAAGAGAAAGTGAGGATCCGATTTTAAAAATAAGAGAGAAAGGAATTGTACCTGGATATTACAAATAAATATGGGAGAAATGAAATATGGAAATTTTGGCAGAGATAACACACGACGAAAATCAAGAAATTCAAATGCTGATAGAAAAGAAAAACGCATTAAAGAATTTGATAGATCTTTTGCAGAGCAAAAGAGAAAAAAAGAACATTTTATATAATGCAGAAAAAGAGTATCAAGATATATGCTATCTCTATGATAGTTGGTGGAGTGAAGTTATAGAAAAGTATCAGTTTCAGAAGTATGAACTTACTAAGTTGATAGTAGATTGTGAAAAAAGAAAAATTTACTATTCTTCTGAAAACACAAAGAAAATTACAAGAAAGAGATAAGAGGCTGCTTTGGGCGGTATCTTATAAAACCCTTTTATAAGGGATTATAATTATAGGAAGGAGGGAAAGTATGGGACGCTATGGAAAGAAGATTTCAGCTCATCAGAATAATATGGAACCTAGAGTATGTCCAGGATGTGAAAAGATTTGCTTTTTGAAGTGTACGGGTACCTGTTCTAGTAGCTGTATAGGAACGCAGAATTTGAAAGCTAGATCGGAAAAAATAACAAACAAATAAGAGCTGATAGTGATTTAAGGGGGAGAAAGGAAAATCGCCCCCTTAAGTTGTAGATATGAGAAAGAGGAACAGAATGTTAAGAAAGATTATTTTGAAGAATTTTAGATACAATTTAAAGAATTATCTTTTATTCTTTTTAAGCAATACACTGGCAGTTTCCCTTTTTTTTGTGTTTTCGGGGTTGAAAAATAATCTAGGGAAAAATGTGACGGATGAAGCGGCAAATTATATTTTAAATGTAGATTTTTTAATGGCAGTAATTATGCTATCTATAGTGTCTGCTTTGTTGACTGTTTATGCGGTTCGCTATTATGTAAGACTTAGGATAAAGGATTATAGCATGCTGACCTTGCTGGGGCTTCGGAAAAAGAAGCTCCAGCAAATCGTGGTGGCAGAATATGGGCTTGGATGGCTCTTGTCGGTGTTGGTCGGACTTCTGTTTGGAAATCTTATTTACTTTAGCTTTCAAGAGCTTTTATATCATATCAGTGCTGATATGATACAAAAGTCAGTAGTAGGAGCGAAACCTTATTTCTATACAGTGTTTATGGGGCTGATTCTTGTGCTTCTAGTAGTTATGATTACATTGACTATGATGGAAGGAAAGGATCTGGACAGTTTTGCGGCAGGAAAGGAAACACGGGAGTTTAAGCTGGAAAGTTGGAAATGGGTATTCCTCCCAGTAATAGGAATTGGATTGTTCATTGCGGGAGATTATGCTTCTTATAAGAGTGGAAAAGGTATGATTGTGGCGCAAATTTTTTGGATTGTTTCTGCGGTGCTTATTTTTTATGTCGGGATTAGTCTTGCTTTGGAATTTCTGAAAACTAGGAAAAAGTTTTATATGAAGAATCTGCTTCGCCTGAATCAGCTTTATCATCATTTTACCAGTAATTTTTTAATCATATTTATGCTTTTTCTGATTCATTTTTTTGCGGCTGGATATGTGGCGTATGGCGTGGGAAGTTGTCTTCCTATTTACGCTGACCCGACAATGTATCCTTATGATTTTGTCTGGTCAGCCAAGGTGGAAGATGAGAAATTTATGAATGATCTGGTAGATAAGTATGATGGAAAAGTAAAAATGATACCTATGTTTAAAGTGGTAACGCGGAGCGGACTGGATCATTTTGGAATTTCACAGAGTACTTATCAGAATTTGACGGGAAATAGATGTGAATTGGGGGAAGATGAAATTTTAGCATATCGCGAAGATAATACGAAAAAAGAAAAAAAAACTCAAAAAAAAGAAATAGAGATTCATTATGAATATGTACATATGGGGAAATTTCGTGGAGAATATATGAAACCTGATGCCTATCAAGATTTTGGTTATGAGAAGCTGACAACCAAAAAAATTATATGTGGCAACTATTTAGGACGTGTATTAGATGGTTACCGAGATAGCTGGGTGGTCATGTCAGATTCTAGGTTTGAGAGGTGCTGGGAAGAGTTAAAGAAAGATCCGGAAGAATTTTCAGCATTGGCACTATTCCAGATTCCAGAGAAAAATCACAAGAAGGCGTGGGAAGAATTAGAAACTTATTATGCGAAACATGGAGTGGAAGAATTGGGGGGAATGCAGAACGCACTATATGATATGAAAGAAATCACTGATGGGTTTGCCAAGCGGAATTTGTTTCAACTTAGTAGTAAGCTTTTGCTGATGGGGGCGTTGCTTTTCAGCAGTATTTTTATATTAAAAATGAAGGCTATGACAGAAGAGGACAGTATGTCCAGAAGGTATGCTTTCCTGCATTCTATGGGAATGTGTGGAAAGCAGAGAAGAAAGAATGCAAAGTTTGAGATTTCCTGTGTGGCTGCAATCCCACTTGTAGCAGGAATTATTTACGGAATTAACTATATTCTCATCAATTGGAAGATGACAACCGATTCCGGAGAAGAAGTGGCACAGGAATATATGATGATTCGTGGAGCAGTGATACTATTGTATATGGTGATTCAGATTATAGGAATACGGATCGTAGCGGTAACTACATCACATAAAATAATCAGAGAGTAGGAGGAGCTAACCATGTATGTGCTAGAGGTGGAGAATTTAATCCGCAATTATCAGAAATCAGCGATAAAAAAGAGTGACGAGGACATTAAGGTCTTGAAGGGACTAAATTTCTCTGTGAAGCAGGGAGAATTTGTCGGTATTATGGGAAAGTCCGGATGTGGAAAAACCACGCTTTTAAAGGTGCTGGGAATGATTGACAAGCAGACGGACGGAACAGTATGTTTTATGGGAAAAGATACTAGTAAGCTATACGGGGATGAGTTGGCTGATATTCGGCGTGAGCAGATTGGTTTCGTGTTCCAAGACTTCTATCTTATGGACAGCCTGTCTGTAGAGGAGAACATTATGCTTCCCATGATTCTGGGGCAGGAGAAGGTAGCTGTAATGACTCAGGCTGCCCAAAAGTATGCAGAGCAGTTCCAGATCAGCCACCTATTGAAGAAGAACCCTTATGAACTTTCCGGCGGTGAGAAGCAGAGGGTTGCCATCTGCAGAGCGCTTATCAATGACCCAGATCTTATTCTTGCCGATGAACCGACCGGAAATCTTGACTCCAAGTCTGGTCAGATTGTAATTGACGCATTGGTACGGATCAATCAGGAGTTTGGCAAGACTATTGTAATGGTAACTCATGATCCTCAGATGGCAAGTTACTGTAGTCGGATCATCCTGCTAAAGGACGGCGTAATTCTGGACAATCTGAATCATGGAGACAGCAACGAAGAGTTCTATCAGGAGATCATCGGGCGGATGGCAGATTTGTAAATAGTGTGAAGTCTATGGGAAAAGCAATTTATGAAAACTATTTAAAAGAAAAAAGAATTCAGCTGGCATTTCTTGTGCTGGTGATTGGGCTGGGGGTAGCTATCTCTGGTCTGTCTCCGTATGTTTTCGGAGAAGTGATTGATATTTTCTCAGGGGAAAAGCAGGGGAATTTTAAGACATGGATTCTGTTTTATGCTTTGCTTCTGTTGCTGTCTCAGCTGTTTTCGGTGTTGGAGTCCTTAACCGGGCAGTGGATAGTAACTTCCATTGAGAATCGCATGAAGTCCCGGCTGATGGGGCGGGTTCTACAGTTCAAAAGCAGGAGCGCAGATGGCTATGAAAAGGGAGAATTGTTGAACCGTCTGGAGTTTGATATAGAAACGGTAGGAGACTACTATATTGATTTGGTCAGTAGCATTTTGATGATCGGGGTGAATCTGGCAATCTCCGTATATTTTGTTTTTCGAATTTCGATGGAACTTTCTATAATCTCTGTTTTGTTTTTTCCACTGATGTATCTGGTGAATTTCGCGTTTCAGGGACGGGTGCGGCAGCAGGAAGCACAGCAAAAACGGATTGGAGACCAGTACTATAGTTTTGTGGGAAGTTTATTCGCATTCCTGAACCCAGTGAAGACATTTGGAATACAGGATAGGATGCAGGAACGGTTTGAGATTTTTCTAAAGCGGCGTTTTCAGATTGAGATGAAAAATGTAAGATTGACTTCTGGAATTTCTATGCTCCGTTCGCTCCTTAGTAGTGCATTGAATGTGATACTGCTTACAATTTCAGGTATTTTTATTACCCAGGGGAAAATGAGTGTGGGAAGTCTGGTAGCGTTTAACTCCTATTTGGATATGCTGTTTCAGGCAGTGTCTAAAATGCTGGAACTAAATCTGAACCGTCAAAGTGTTGTAGTAAGTTATGAAAGAATCCGGGAGTTGGAAGAAAGAGAGCTGGAAACGGAAATGGATGGTAGGTACATCTTGCAGGAAAGAATACAGGAAGTTGCTTTGCAACAAGTGCAGTTTGCTTATCGTCAGGAAGAACCTGTGCTGGAAAGGCTAAGTTGTTCTGTTGAAGAAGCAGGGCTTTATTCTCTGGTGGGGAAAAATGGTTGTGGCAAGACTACCATATTGAAACTTCTGGAACGACTCTATGATCCGGATGAAGGACAGGTGTGCATTAATGGGAGGGATATACGGGAGTACCAGATATCTGCATTGAGGAGTCGGATAGCATATATGGAGAAAGAACCTTTTTTTATCCGAGGTACAGTATATGAAAATCTTCGTATGGGAAATGAAGAAGTCTCTGAGGAACAGATGGAAGAAGCATGTAAGAGAACTGGAATTCACAGGGATATCATGGAAATGGATCAGCAGTACCGAACGGTACTGGAAGAGAGTGGAAGAAATTTGTCCAGCGGTCAGAAACAAAAACTTGGTCTAGCACGATTGTTTCTGAGAAAGAATGTTTCGCTCTATTTATTGGATGAGATAACATCAGATCTGGATGGCAGCGCGGAGAGACAGATTGCGGATCAGCTGGAAGAACTGACCAGAGATACAATTGTGTTTAGTGTCAGTCATAAGGAAGAATTATTGAAGCGGAGCAAATGTATTTTTCTTATATATGGGGGAAAGATTGTAGAGTCTGGAACTCACGAAGAACTCATGGAAGAATCAAGACAATATCAGAAGTTGTATAGACCAAAGGAATGAGAATGTTTGCATATTTACAAAATTACATGCTTACAATGTGATTAATGAATGTGCGGAGTTCTTTAGAAAGAATTGTCCACGGACAATTTCAACAGTACATGAAACAGCGAAAACCCGCTAACCATGTGGCTAACGGGTTTCGTTGTTTTTATAGTTATCTAAAGGAATGAGAGTAAAGTATGCATCGGGTTTAATCCCGATGTTTTACTTTATGAGGGGGAGATAGTTGCTCTATCAACTATCTGACTTTAGTATATAAGATAAATGTGTCTAAAATATGTTGTATCTATAAAAGAAATAGAAAATTTCTTAAGAGCACCTTAAGAACATAGGAAGAAAATCATAACCGACGTAAAGGGCAATAGATTCATAATATTTTAAGAAATTTCAACATTTGTCCTTAAAAAATCCCTGCTATTCTTGTATAGTAGAAGAGAGGTGATAAAAATGGCTAAAATATTAGTATGTGATGATGACAGAGAGATTGTAGAGGCGATAGATATTTATCTGACGCAGGAGGGGCATGAAGTTTTAAAGGCGTATGACGGAGAGGAAGCGCTTAAGGTTTTAAAGGATCAGGAGGTAGATTTTCTGGTGATCGACGTTATGATGCCAAGACTTGACGGTATCCGTGCGACGCTTAAAATTCGAGAGGAAAATAATATTCCGATTATTATCTTATCGGCAAAATCAGAAGATGCAGATAAGATTCTGGGATTGAACGTAGGAGCCGACGACTATGTGACGAAGCCATTTAACCCGTTGGAACTGGTAGCGCGGGTGAAATCTCAGCTTCGAAGATATACACAGCTTGGAAGTACGGCTGCAAACAAAAATGAAGCAGTCTACACGACCGGAGGCTTAATGGTAAATGACGATCTAAAAGAAGTCAGCGTGGATGGAGAGCCGGTGAAAATGACTCCGATTGAATACAATATTTTACTTTTCCTTGTGAAAAATCAAGGAAAGGTTTTTTCGATTGACCAAATTTACGAAAATATATGGAACGAAGATGCTATAGGAGTAGATAATACAGTTGCAGTTCATATCCGGCATATTCGTGAAAAGATAGAGATCAATCCGAAAGAACCACGTTATTTGAAAGTTGTGTGGGGAATTGGCTATAAGATAGAAAAGCTGTAGAAAGAAGGTATTTATGAAGAATGCATGGTATAAGACTAAATTAGCGAAAGCGATTCTGGTTCTATTATCAATCCTGTGTTCTGTTACAATGGTTGTAAGCGTTTTGTGGTTTGTGTCGTATCCGGTGCTAAGAGAAGAGCTGCTTAATGGGAAGCCTGCCGGAGCCTATGAGGATACGCTGAGTTTCGACACAAAATTACAGGAATACAATTATCAAGTAACTTATGGATTGAGTCAGAATTCTATTTTTGAAACGGAAGGGAAATTTAACCCGAATAAGATTATAGACATCAAAGAATATTATGAAAAGATGACAGTCAGCGGTGAAAATAGAAGCGGATTGGCATATACATTGGGAGATATTCTTGCGTGGTATGAGGAAGACGTTTCTGTATATTACAGTGAAGAAGATGCGATTAGTGAGGAAGAGCGGGTAATCGTATGTGAAAAAACAGATGGAACCTATTATTACTATTCTTATGCGGAATTTCAGGCGCGGGTGAAAAACGGAGAGCTTCAATTCTTGCCGGAGGGAGAAGAGAAACCTGTTCAGGGAGCAGATAAACAGCAGATTATGAATATGCTCAAAGAAAATGTACTGGAAGATTACGGAGCAGACATTAAGATCCTTGATGCGGACGGTCAAGTAAAGTACATCGCATTCTGGCAGTATAATGATGTGCAGGTCGCAGAGAAATATCGTCCGATTGGGCTTAATAATCTCTTGCAGCTGGTAAATGAAAATCCGGAATGGAATGGACAATTGCAGGAAATTTATACGATGCTTCAAAACGTGATCGAAACATTCGGCAACAGTTACGATGGTTATGCCTCTGTAAATTCGGGAATTGAAGAAGGTGATTCGAACTATTATTATTTATATGCTGATCTAAAGAGCAAAAAAATTTACACGAATAAAAAAGAATATTCCAATCCGGCAGAACTGGAAGAGAATATTAAAAAGATGAAAAAGCTTGGCAAATATGTGGTGGTAAGACCTAAGCTGTCAGAATTTGAGTCGAATTTGACGAATGAAGATGCGCTTACATGGAGAGACGATATTAAATATTCCGGACCACAGACGGAAGATTTTGTGTTTGTGTCGGCGGTGGACACCAGCTATCCGATCCAAGACAGCTTTTATGCGGAAAATCAATTGTTTGAAAAATATGCGTCAAGCGGAACTGTAATTGCTGTTTTAGGCATGATAGCATTCGGAATGTTGATCGTATGTCTTGTGTGGCTTACGATAGTTGCAGGGCGAAGCAACAGAGATGATGAACTACATTTAAATTGGTTTGATGCGTGGAAAACAGAAGTGGCAGCGACGGTAGTGATTGTGTTATGGCTTATTCCGGTATTGCTGTCAGGAAGTATTTTATCACTTACTGATTTGTTTATGGATCTAAATAATGACCTTGCAACCTTATATGGCTATTATAATTATGTAATGAATTCCATTCCATATGTGATTGGTGGCGGAATACTGGCGGCATATACGTGTCTTATGTTCCTTGTGGGGTATTTAAGCCTTGTACGGAGATTGAAGGCCGGAACGATGTGGAAGAACAGCGTTTTGCATATGATTGTCCAATTTGTTCATCAAGTGAGTATCAATATTGGCTCTGTTTGGAAAGTAGTTATCATTTTCGGAGGACTTTTTCTTATTCACGGGGCTGCACAGATCAGCGGTCATTCGGTATTATTTGTGATACTGCTGCCGATAGATATTGTGGCATTTGTGTACCTTGTTTACCAGACAATCGGGAAAAAGAAGATTAAGCAGGGGATTTCACAGATTGCACATGGAGAGATTGACTATAAAATCGACACAACTGGTTTAAGCGGCGAACAAAAAGAAGTGGCTGAACTTGTAAATGTTATTGGAACCGGACTGAATAAGGCGGTGGAAAAAAGTGTAAAAAATGAACGACTGAAAACAGATTTGATCACGAATGTATCTCATGATATTAAGACACCGCTTACTTCTATCATCAATTATGTAGAACTGTTGAAACAGGAAAATTTTGAAGATCCGAAGATTCGGCGATACATCGAAGTACTGGAACAGAAGTCGCAGCGACTGAAAACATTGACAGAAGACGTAGTGGAGGCGTCGAAAGTAAGTTCCGGAAATATTTCACTGGATATGATGAATTTGAATCTGGTGGAAATGATTCAGCAGACGAGCGGAGAATTTCAAGAAAAATTCGCTGCCCGCAATCTGGAAGAAGTATTAAATCTTCCGGAAGAAGAGGCAATGATCTGTGTAGACGGAAGAAGAACATGGCGAGTGCTGGAGAACATATACAATAACGCTGCCAAATACGCGATGGAAGGCAGCAGGATTTATGCAGATCTTACCGTGTTGGAAGATCAAGTCCTGTTTACGCTGAAAAATGTATCCGCATATCCATTGAATATATCCGCAGACGAATTGACAGAACGATTTATCAGAGGAGATATATCGCGAAGTACAGAAGGAAGCGGACTGGGATTGTCCATAGCAAAAACATTGACAGAAATGCAAAAAGGGCAGTTTGAATTGTACTTAGATGGAGATTTATTTAAGGTAACCATAAGATTTCCGCGGGTTAAATAATTAACGGGGGACGTAGCAAAGTTAAACTTTGCTACGTCCCAAATTGCATTTTGCTACGTCCTAAATTTACTTGCGCTTATTTCAAAAACACATTACAATATTACTGTTATGGAGAATTTAAAATTATTATTACAAGAAAATTTGAATCAGGAGTTTTTAGCGGCGGTTTTGAGTGCGCCGCGGGATAAATCGGGTGTAGAGAAGGTGAAGGTTCGTCCGCTTCTTAAGAGGGGGAAACTTGTTTTTCAACTGGAGTCTTTCTGCAATCGTCAGGCGTTTCATGAGAATCTTAGTGCCGAGGAGGCGGCGGATAGAATTTTTGAATATATGCAAAATATGAAACAGATGCAGATGGAGACGAAGCAGTGGAACTACACGGTTCTCGTGAGCAAAAAAGGGAAGCTGACCATCAAGCGAAAAGCACAAAAGAATCCGAATAAGCAGGCAGATATGAACCATAACCGCAAGAAGCAGTATATTCTGGAAGAGGGAACAATGGTTCCTTTTTTGAGAGATCTTGGAGTTATGACCGAAGAAGGGAAGATTGTGCGGACGAAATTTGACAAGTTTCGACAGATTAACCGCTTTCTTGAATTTATTGAGGATATTCTTCCGCAGCTTGATAAGGGAAGAGAAGTTACGATTCTTGATTTTGGGTGTGGGAAATCTTATCTGACATTTGCCATGTATTATTATCTGCATGAGCTAAAGCAATACGATATCCGTATTATCGGGTTGGATTTAAAAACAGAGGTTATCAGACATTGTAATGAGCTGAGTAAAAAATATGGATATGAGAAATTGACTTTCCTGGAAGGCGACATTGCGGATTACGAAGGTGTTGATCGGGTGGATATGGTAGTGACATTGCATGCCTGTGACACGGCGACGGATTATGCGCTTGCAAAAGCTGTCGGCTGGCACGCGAAAGTTATCTTGTCTGTTCCGTGCTGCCAGCATGAAATTAATGGGCAGATTGCAAATGATGTCTTGAAACCGATTCTGAAACATGGACTTCTCAAAGAACGTTTTTCTGCAATCGTGACAGATGCACTCCGCGCAGAATATTTGGAAAGAGAAGGATATGAAGTACAGGTCTTGGAATTCATTGACATGGAGCATACACCGAAAAATATCTTGATCCGTGCCATAGATACCGGGAAAAAAGGAAAGAATAGTAAGAGAATCAAGGATTGTGAAACATTTTTAAATGTGGAACCAACGCTTGGACGTCTCCTTGGTATGCAGAAGGATTAGATAAAAGAGGACACAGGATGAATATAAAGAACAAATTAAAAGAAGCCGGTATTCTTATCGGAGTATTTATCGTGGCAGTATTGGTGTTCAGTTATTTTACTAATAAGGGAAACGATAATATGACGGCGGACATTGGAACTGCAACGTTTCCAAAGATAGGTTTTGATTGCGGTGGGTATGGGATAAATGCTGTTCCCGGATATGCGCAGTCTATGGATATTCCGACGATTCGCGACACGATCACACCGGTCTTATCCGGAAAGCTGAATGTGGAGATCAACGCTTATGAAAATGTAATTTCAAGTATGGAATACAAGGTGTATTCGTTAGATGGCACAGAAGCGTTTCTGGAGAAGAAGATAAAAAAGCCGGGGAAAACGGAAATGCTGGATCTTAATAAGTCCGGTCTGTTAGATGAAGAGCGGGTGCTGGAAATTGTTTTAAATTATAATAAAGAAAAAACAGTACATTTTTATACGAGAATTGCCGATGCAGAGAAGGCAGATATACAGCAGTGTCTGGACTATGTGACGACGTTCCATAACGGAGCTTTGAATAAGGAAGAAGGAGTCGGCGTCGGAAAGGCGATTGAGCCGAATGAAGATGGCGATAACAGTACCTTTGCACATGTAACGATCCACTCAAATTATGATCAGGTATCTTACGGCGAGCTGGAGCCCAAACTAGAGGGCGGCGAACGTTGGGAAATCAAAGAGATGAATAATACCTCCTCATCGATACAGGTAGAATTTATTGTGCGGTGTAAAGGGGAAGAAAATGAGGTTGATCTGTACAAAGTAAGAGAGTTCTTTCGCGTGCGCTATGATTCGTATGCCAAGCGGGGATATTTGCTGGATTATGACCGTACGATGGAGCAGATCTTTGATCCGACCAAAAAGGTGTTGAGCGAAAAAGGTGTGCTTCTGGGAATCGCGGAATATGATGTCCCTTATCTGAATGATAAGGATGGAAGCATTGTCTCTTTTGTGCAGGCAGATGATCTTTGGAGCTATAACAAAGAGACGGATGAAGTATCGCTGGTATTCAGTTTCGCAGCTTCGGAAAATACGGATGAGAGAAATCTTACAAATCAGCATGAAATACAATTATTAGAGGCGGATGGAAACGGAAATGTGACGTTTGCTGTATACGGATATATGAACCGTGGAGAACACGAAGGTCAGGTTGGTGTTGCGGTTTACTATTATAATGTAGAGCAAAGCTCTGTAGAAGAAAAGGTGTTTATCCCTACAGATACCTCGTGGGGAAATGCGATTCACGAGCTGGGGAAATTAGTCTACTATAGTGTGGACAGAGAGATGCTGTATGTACTTGCCGGCGATACCTTTTATGAGACAAATGTGGAAAAAGAAAAGACGAAGGAGCTGGTAACAGGACTTACGGAGGATCATTATGTGGTATCCGGCGACGGGCGTCTCCTTGCTTATCAGTCAAAAAGCGGAGAAAATGGAGCTAATGAGCTCACCATTATGAATCTGTCTTCCGGCAAGACAAGGACAGTAACCGGAAAAGAAGGTGAGAACATATATCCTCTTGGATTTGTGAAAAATGATTTTGTATACGGAACTTCAAGAATAGAAGATGCCGGACAAACAGCAGCAGGTGAAGATGCAAGCCCTATGTATAAAGTGGAGATTCAGAACAGCAAAGGAAAAACAGTCAAGACTTATGAGCAAAAAGAGATCTATATACTGGGCGCTAAAATGGAGAAAAACAGAGTGATTCTGGAGCGGGCAGTAAGAGACGGAAGCATCTACACTTCAACGGCAGAAGAATATATTTCTAATAACGAAGAACAGAAGGAAAGCAATATTTATCTGGATTCTTATGTGACAGAATTGAAGAAAAAACAGATGCGGCTGAGCTATGAAGATGGTATTTCAGATAAAGAACCTAAGGTGTTAAAGCCAAAACAAGTGATGTTTGAGAATCCGACAACGATTACCTTTGATTATGATAAGAAAGAGAAACAATATTATGTCTATGGACATGGAAAACTTCAGGGCTTTTATGAAATTGCAGGCGATGCCATCCAAAAGGCAGATTCGTATGGAGGAGTCGTGGTGGATCAAAGCCAGTCCTATATATGGGAGAGAGGAAATCGGGATTTGAACTATACCATTGATCATTCTGAGGATATGGCAGCACAGATTAAAGCAAAGCTTGACAGTGGAGTTTCGCCGATGGAAGCGTTGAAAGAATATAATTCCGGCGCAAGTCTTAATCTTACAGGATGTACAGCGGAACAACTTGCTTACATTATCAATCAGGGGAAACCGGTGATTGGAATGAAAGATGCCGGAAAGCCGATCATTCTTGTAGGATACACAGATGAGAAGGTGATCTATGTGGACGCAGAAAGCGGCGAACGAAAAACCGGCACATTTGAAGAAGTGGATGCATTGACGGCAGGAACGGGACATACGTATATCGGATAAAAGACAAAATCAGGGACGGGTTTTAACCCGTCCCTGATTTGTTAACGATTTCGTTTTATCGGCTGAAATACGACATTTCTATATTTTTTTAAAGCAAAGTAAACAATCATTCCCAGTATGCCGCAGGAAACAACTTCTCCGATTCCAACGGTCAGCATCATAAATGGAATTGGAAGTGCAACACCATACGCATATCGCAGCACGAAGGGTACGATCAGTGTGTTGGCGGCAATCGGAGGAAGTGGCGCAAGATAAGGGCTTTTATTACGAAGTTGATACGTGAAAAAAGCGCCGATCAAGGTTGCCAGACTTCCGCATAGGATATCCGGTAAAACTGCTCCGCCGAGAATATTTCCGATCAGACAGCCGACAAACAGCCCCGGAATTGCGGCGGGAGTAAATAACGGAAGAATGGTCAGTGCCTCCGCAATACGGACCTGTACTTCTCCGAAAGAAAATGGTGCAAAGACATAAGTAAGCACCACATAGATAGCAGCGATCATAGCTGCCTGTGTCATGAAAGTTACCTTTTGATTTTTCATATTCAGTTCTCCTTTAGTTTTGTTTTACGAGTGGAAGGTCACGAACACTCGATTCATTTAACGCCGGAAATCGGCGAAACCCTTGTAAGACCTTGTTTTTTGGGTTTTTGTAACGGGTAATAGTTTAGCATAGAGAAGTGCGAAAATCAAGGTTTGTCCGGAATTTGTCCGGAATGGAACAAGGATAAGAAATTGCAATCACCCCGGGATGATATCCCACATATACTAAGGTAGATACTTATTTACAGGAGCGTATAGATATGCATAACAAAATCCCTTATTATATGGCTTATCCGGAGTTCTTCATGTATGGAACAGAGCGGACGGACCGGATGGATTATGATTATATGAAGAGTACTTATCCTGACACAGCAAAGCGTGTGCTTCCGCTTGTTGAAGAAGAGTGTGACCGTCTGGAATATAGTTCCAGTATGATCTATGACGAATATCCGGACCGTTTGCAGCTTCGTTTCATGACGAAGCGAATCTATGAAAGAGCGCGGGAGGAAGAAGAAAATCCGGGAGTATGGCTTCTGGATCTTATTCAGGTGATGCTGTGTCAGGAGCTGCTTTTGAGAAGGCGTGAACGCAGAGAAAAAAGAAAGTTTTATTGATTCTCGCTATAAAAAGTAGACGAGTGTGAGAAGATGTGTTAGAATACCTCCACGTAACCTTGAAAAGATACAGCAGATAAAGGAAGCCAAGCGATGGATAATATTATTTTTATTGGTATGCCGGCAGTCGGAAAAAGTACAGTCGGAGTTGTGACAGCAAAACGTTTAGGATATCAGTTTATTGATACAGATCTTCTGATTCAGGAGCAGGAAGGAAAGCTGTTAAAAGAAATCATTGAAGAACAGGGGAACGATGGATTCCTGAAAGTTGAAGACCGGGTAAATGCCGGCGTGGAGGCACATAATGCAGTGATTTCTCCGGGTGGCAGTGTGGTTTATTGCGAAAATGCTATGAAGCACTACAAAGAGATCGGGAAAATAGTATATTTGCAAGCTTCTTTTGAAACAATAAACAGCAGATTGCTCAATGCAAAAAATCGAGGTGTTGTGCTGAAAGACGGACAGACACTGAGAGATTTGTATGATGAGAGAGTACCGCTTTTTGAGAAATATGCCGACATTACCATTTGCGAAGACGGCATTGATTTCAAGGAAACAGTTTCTCGTGTTTTGGATGCGCTTGAGGCACTGTAAATATTACGAAATAGTTACACAAGTGTAAAAAATATTTTACAAACAGGGAAAATGTGTTATAATGTCAAAAGGTATGGACATAGATTAGAATTTGCTAGATAGAAAATAGAAGAAAAATCAGAGGTGTAATATATGGAGCAATATATTATTAAGGGTGGCCATCCATTAGTGGGAGAGGTTGAAATTGGTGGCGCAAAAAATGCGGCGCTTGCAATTCTCGCTGCAGCTATTATGGCAGATGAAACTGTGAAAATTGACAATCTGCCGGACGTAAATGATATCAATGTCCTGTTAGATGCAATTGCAGGAATTGGAGCAGATGTTCAGCGTGTGGACCGTCATACGGTTCGGATCAATGGCAGAGGGGTCAGAGATTTCAGTATTGAATATGATTATATCAAGAAGATCAGAGCTTCCTACTATTTGTTGGGAGCATTGCTTGGGAAATATAAGCATGCAGAAGTTGCACTTCCGGGAGGATGTAATATCGGCAGCAGACCGATCGACCAGCATTTGAAAGGATTCCGTGCGCTTGGTGCAGAAGTTGAAATTGAGCATGGTAAGATTATTGCAGAGGCAGAGCGTCTGGTAGGGAAGCATATTTATTTTGACGTGGTGAGCGTCGGGGCAACGATCAATGTGATGATGGCTGCGGCAATGGCAGAGGGTCAGACCATTATGGAGAACGTTGCCAAGGAACCACACGTTGTAGATGTGGCAAACTTCCTGAACAGTATGGGCGCAAATATCCGTGGCGCGGGAACAGATGTGATTAAGATCCGTGGTGTGAGACAACTTCATGGGACAGAGTATTCCGTGATTCCGGATCAGATTGAAGCAGGAACATTTATGTTTGCAGCAGCAGCTACCAAGGGAGATGTGACTGTGCTGAACGTAATTCCGAAGCATCTGGAGGCAACGATTGCTAAATTAGTGGAAATCGGATGTGAAGTGGAAGAATTTGATGATGCAGTGCGCGTAGTGTCAAAGGGAAGCCTTACAAGTACACATGTAAAAACATTGCCATATCCGGGATTCCCGACAGATATGCAGCCACAGATTGGTGTCACTTTAGCTCTTTGCAAAGGGACAAGTACGATTACAGAGAGTATTTTCGAAAATCGTTTTAAATATCTGGATGAATTGGCAAGAATGGGAGCCAATATCAAAGTGGAGGGAAATTCCGCTACGATTGAAGGAGTGGAGAAATTCTCCGGAGCAAGAGTGAGCGCGCCGGATCTTCGTGCAGGAGCCGCTCTTTGTATTGCAGGTCTTGCGACAGACGGAATTACAATCGTAGATGACATTGTGTATATTCAGCGTGGATATGAGCGCTTCGAGGAAAAACTCCGCAGCATCGGCGGCTTGATCGAAAAAGTGGAGACTGAGAGAGAAATCCAGAAATTCAAATTAAAAGTCAGCTAGAAAAAAATAGCTGGAATTCATCCTTGACAATTACTATAAAAGGATGTAAGGTTTATAAGTATCAAAAATAAATAATGCAAACTTTCTCTTATTCAGAGCAGTGGAGATACAAAGGATCTATGAAGCTGCGGCAACCCCCGTCATGGGAAGGTGCCAACCTGAGCGAGTAATCGAACAATAAGAGGATTGGTTTATGAGAATATAAACAGTCCACTTGTTGTGGGCTGTTTTTTTCGCGAAAACATAGAGCAGGGCAAAAGAATGTCTGTGACTGAGCGCCTATGGCGCGAGGCGACTTTGCGCATTTTATAGAATGAATGATAGCCCCGACAGAGAAAGTACGAAAGAAAGGAAGAAGAACATGGAGAAATTATTATTCACATCTGAATCTGTAACAGAAGGTCATCCGGATAAGATCTGCGACGCAATTTCTGACGCAGTACTTGACGCTCTCATGGAGCAAGATCCAAACAGTCGTGTGGCATGTGAAACAGCGATCACAACAGGTCTTGTCCTTGTTATGGGAGAAATCACAACAAACGCATATGTAGATATTCAGAAAATCGTCCGTGAAACAGTAGATGAGATCGGATATAACAGAGGAAAATACGGATTTGACGCTCATACTTGCGGCGTAATTACTGCAATTGACGAGCAGTCCAGTGACATTGCTATGGGTGTTGACAAAGCGTTGGAAGCGAAAGAAAATCAGATGTCTGATGAAGAGATTGAAGCGATTGGCGCAGGAGATCAGGGAATGATGTTCGGTTATGCCTGTGATGAGACACCGGAGCTTATGCCATATCCGATTTCTCTCGCACACAAATTGACACGGAAGCTTACAGAGGTTCGTAAAAACGGAACACTTGGCTATTTGAGACCGGACGGAAAATCTCAGGTAACTGTAGAATATGATGAGGCAGGAGTGCCAAAGAGACTGGACGCGGTGGTACTTTCTACACAGCATGATCCGGATGTGACACAGGAGCAGATTCACGAGGACATTAAGAAATATGTATTTGATGCGGTAATTCCGGCAGAAATGGTTGACGATAAGACAAAATTCTTCATTAACCCGACAGGACGTTTTGTAATCGGCGGACCTCACGGAGATTCCGGTGTAACAGGGCGTAAGATTATCGTAGATACTTATGGTGGAATGGCTCGTCACGGCGGCGGTGCATTTTCCGGTAAAGACTGTACTAAAGTAGACCGTTCTGCGGCTTATGCGGCGCGTTATGTGGCTAAGAATATTGTTGCGGCAGGTATTGCAAAGAAATGTGAGATTCAGTTATCTTATGCGATCGGTGTAGCACAGCCGACATCTATTATGATTGATACTTTCGGAACAGGAAAAATCTCTGAGGAGAAGTTGGTTGATATCGTAAGAGAGAACTTTGACCTTCGTCCGGCAGGTATTATCAAGATGTTAGACCTTAGAAGACCGATCTACAAGCAGACAGCAGCATACGGACATTTTGGAAGAACGGATCTTGACCTGTCCTGGGAGAAAACAGACAAGGCAGAAATCCTCAAATCCTATTTATAAAATTTTAATAAAAGTTTATGGGCGCTTTGGTGAGAGGCGCCCCTTTTCATGCTATACTGAAGGCGGAGGACATAAGCATATGAAGTTGAAAACAAGGTTGTCTATTGCCTTTTTAACAATTACATTAATACCGGTCATACTCTCCGTTGCGATGGTGCTGATCATGTGGAGAATCCAGGCGGGAGCAATTGAAGAAACATATGGCATTTCCGGTGCAACAGTGGAATCTTTGTCGAATTCTACGCAGGTGCTGTCGAATCTAACTGAAAAGCCATATCGCGAACTGGAAGAGATGGCAGATCTGCATTCCGGAGAAATGGAAGACGCAACATATCTTGATGATTTTAACCAGAGTCTTAAAGATAAAAAATCATATCTTCTTGTGCGCAAAGACAGCACGATCGTATATACCGGCGCAGATGCAGGAAAGGCGGAGAAAGTTATCTGTCAGCTTCCTGATTACGGGGATTCTGCGACGACGTCAAAAAATGGTATTTATCTTGGCGGAGAGGTACAGGCGCTTGTCAAGCAGGTGGATTTCGTCTATCCTGCAGGGGAACAGGGAAGTGCATTTATTGTCACCAACATCAGCAATGTGATTCCGGAAGTAGAAGAGTTTGTGATGGATATGATGTTTGGCGTAGCCATTGTGCTTGTATTGACAGGATTTCTTCTGATTGTCTGGATCTACCGTGGGATTATGGGCCCCCTTAATAAGATGCGTGTAGCGGCAAGAAGGATACAGACCGGAGATTTGGATTTTGAGATTCCGACAGAGGCAGATGATGAGTTGGGACAGCTCAGCCGGGACTTGGAGGATATGCGCCAGAGACTAAAAGATACCGCGGAAGAGAAGGTTGCTTTTGATAAGGAAAATAAAGAACTGATCAGTAACATTTCCCATGATCTTAAGACACCGGTGACGACGATCAAAGGCTATGCGGAAGGAATCATGGATGGTGTGGCGGATACGCCGGAGAAAATGGAAAAATATATTCGAACCATTTATAATAAAGCAAATGAGATGGATACGTTGATCAATGAATTGACATTGTATTCTAAGATTGATACGAATCGTATCCCATATAACTTCAAGATTTTGTCAGTGAATGATTATTTCTCGGATTGTGCAGAAGACCTTTCGCTCGATCTGGAGGCAAAAAATATCGAGTTCGGATATTTTAATTATGTGGAAGAAGAAGTGCAGGTTATTGCGGACGCGGAGCAGATCACACGTGTGATCCACAACATCGTCAACAATTCTGTGAAATATATGGACAAGGAAAAAGGAAAGATTAATCTCAGAATTAAAGATGTAGGAGATTTCGTGCAGGTAGAGATTGAAGATAACGGAAAAGGAATCGCAGCCAAAGACCTGCCGAATATATTCGAGAGATTTTATCGAACAGATGCTTCCAGAAATTCTTCGAAGGGTGGAAGCGGAATCGGCTTGTCGATTGTCAAGAAAATCATCGAAGAACATGGCGGCAAGATATGGGCTACCAGCAGAGAGAATACAGGCACAACCATGTATTTTGTGCTTAGAAAATATCAGGAGGTACCGGTAAATGAGTAAGATATTGATTGTGGAAGATGAAGAAGCGATTGCGGATCTGGAAAAAGATTATTTGGAGCTTTCAGGATTTGAAGTAGAAGTGGCAAATGAAGGGACGCTCGGACTTGAGAAAGCGTTAAGCGGAGAGTACGATCTTTTTATTCTGGATTTAATGCTCCCCGGGGTAGACGGATTTGAAATCTGCCGTAAGATCCGCGATGAGAAGAATACTCCGATTATCATGGTATCAGCAAAGAAGGACGATATCGATAAGATTAGAGGACTGGGACTTGGAGCGGATGATTATATGACGAAGCCATTCAGTCCAAGCGAATTGGTTGCACGAGTGAAAGCACATCTGGCAAGATACGACCGTTTGATCGGAAGTGCGGCAGAGAAAAATAAAATCATAGAAATTCGTGGACTCAAGATAGACACAACTGCCCGCCGCGTGTGGGTAAATGGAGAAGAAAAAACATTTACGACAAAAGAATTCGATCTCCTCGCATTCTTGGCGGCACACCCAAATCATGTATACACGAAGGATGACCTGTTCCGGGAAATCTGGGATATGGAATCCGTAGGAGATATCGCAACGGTAACCGTGCACATTAAGAAAATAAGAGAAAAAATAGAACTGGATACATCAAACCCACAGTATATCGAAACAATCTGGGGCGTAGGATATCGGTTTAAGGTATAGTTTAGGACGTAGCATTTTTGCAAAATGCTACGTCCTAAATTGCGTTTTTGGGTGTCCCAAATTGATTTAACTGTTTTTGATGAAGGTGGTATGGCATTTCGGACACCGGATTTCGATCCGTCCTTTTCCGCGCGGTACGCGGATTTTCTGCTTGCAGCCGGGGCAGCGGTAAATGTGATGTGTCTTCCGTTGTGCCATCATGTTTTTCTGTTTGCCGAACCATGTTCTGAGTTTGTAGGTTTTATTTAGGAATGTCTGGTTCTCGCTGGATCTTTTGTACAGGTTTCGAGAAAACATTCGAAAATATGTCAAAATGATAAAAAACCACGATAAGAGCGATAGTGTGTAGCTGTCAAAGACGATGGACAGTACCATTGTGGCAAGCCCTGCACCGAGAGAATATTTGCCTAAAGTGTCTACTCCGTACCGCCCATACATAAAACGCATAAATTTTTCTTTCAAAGTCATCAACCTCCTGAAAATATATTATTATCATACGATAATGGCAAGTAAAGTCAATAAAACAGAAATTAAAAAAATATAAAATAACTGTAGTCTTTTTTGCTTTTGTGTGAATGATGCTTGTACTGTGAAGAAAAATCGGCTAAAATAAAGCGTAGATTGATGATGGCTGCAGTGATAGAGCTGTGGAAAATGAGGAAGACTTGGAGTGAGGAAAATGTCGACTAAGAGAAGGATAGATGGGAAATCAAAGGAAATGAATCGTAAGAGAGCAAATCATCACAGAGGGCGCAGAAAGTCAAGGAAGGCGAGACGTAAAAATATGATTTTGAACGTGATCCTTGTAGCTGCGATTGTTGTTTTTTGTGTGTCTGCTTTCAAACTATTACAGATAGGAAAAGGCTATAAGGACGGGCAGAGTGAATATGAGAAAGTGCGAGATGTGGCAATTAAAAACGCAGATGATAAAGAGAAGTTCCGCGTTGATTTTGATGAGCTTATGAAAATTAACGATGATACGGTAGGATGGATCAGGTTCTATAAGGAACCGTCACAGATCAACTATCCGGTGGTGCAGGGCGAAGATAATGACCTCTATCTCCACAAAACATTTTCGGCGAATGAAAATACATTGGGAGCGATATTTGTAGATGCGGCGGCAAGCTCAGATTTTACAGATAAAAATACGATCATTTACGGACACCGCATGAAAGACGGTTCCATGTTCCGTAAGCTGGAAGAGTATAAAGACAAGGATTTCTGGAAAGAAAATCCGTATTTCTATATTTATACACCGGATGGAAAAGAGATTACTTATAAGATTTATTCGGTTGGTCAAGTGCTTGATACGTCCGATACATATCTGACCTCTTTTGCCGGCGAGGAGGACTATCAGAAGTTTCTTGATATGACAATGAAAGAGGCAGACTACGATACAGGCGTAAAAGTAACGACGGATGATACTATTGTTACACTTTCCACATGTACCGCCGCCAGTGATGAACACCGTTTCGTTGTGCGGGGAGTCAAAGAGAAAGAAGTGGAGCTTCAGTAATTTAACAGAGACGAGGTGGGAATATGTCTTATACATATGAAGTGGGCGATATCGTGACTTTGAAAAAGCAACACCCATGCGGCAGCAAGGAGTGGGAAATCCTCCGGGTGGGAGCAGACTTCCGGCTGAAATGTATGGGCTGCGGGCATCAGATTATGATCGCGCGTAAAATTGTAGAAAAGAACACAAAAGATTTGAAGAAAAAAGAGTAGATATGAAAAGAACTTATTTAGTAACAGGTGGAGCCGGTTTTATCGGCTCCAATTATATTCATTACATGTTTGAAAAATATGGCGATAGTATACAGATTATTAATGTAGACAAACTGACATATGCCGGAAGATTAGAAAATCTGGCAGAAGTAGAAGACAGGGGAAATTATAGATTTATAGAAGCGGATATCTGCGATAAAGAAATGATAGAGTCGCTTTTTTCAAAATATGTAATCGACAGAGTGGTACATTTTGCGGCAGAGAGTCATGTGGATCGCAGCATTGATGATCCGGAAATATTTGTGAAAACGAATGTGCTTGGAACCGCTGTTTTGTTAAATGCCGCCTGCAAGGCGTGGGAAAAAGAAGATGGGACGTATCTGGAGAATAAGAAATTTCTTCATGTATCTACAGATGAGGTGTACGGTTCATTAGGTGAAACCGGATATTTTTATGAGACAACGCCATATGCTCCGCACAGTCCTTACTCAGCAAGCAAAGCGTCTTCGGATATGTTGGTGCGGTCGTATATAGACACTTATGTCTTCCCTGCCAATATCACGAATTGCAGTAATAATTATGGACCGCGTCAGTTTCCGGAGAAGCTGATTCCTCTTATTATAAAGAATGCGCTGCAAGGAGAAAAACTTCCGATTTATGGAGATGGGTTGAATGTAAGAGACTGGTTGTACGTAGAAGATCATGTGAAGGCGATTGATCTGGTGCAGGAGCAAGGGAGACTCTTTGAGACATATAATATTGGCGGTCACAATGAGAAGACGAATCTGGAGATTGTAAATACAATCCTTGAAGTTTTAAGGGAAGTATTAGAGGAAAATGATCCAAGGAAAAGATTTATAAATGATAGCTTAATCCAATATGTGGAAGATCGGAAAGGGCATGACAGGCGTTATGCCATCAATGCAGATAAAATAAGAAGAGAGACAGGGTGGATGCCGGAGACTTCTTTTGAAGAGGGGATTCGTAAAACGGTTCGGTGGTATGTGGATAAATTAGATTGCAGCAGCAGAGGGTTCGGAGTATGCCTCGGAAAATATAAAATATAAAATTGAAAAAGGAAACTGAAAAAAGACTTGAAATAAAGAGAAAAATATGGTATCATTTCAAATTGTGATACACTATAATCCGCATAGAATGTGCGGATATCCTTGCTCCCACATAAGTTGAGCGGGGGCCAAAAGACCAGAAGGAGGTGCAAAGACGACATGAATAAATATGAATTAGCTGTTGTTGTCAGTGCAAAAATCGAAGACGACGAAAGAGCACAGGTTATCGAAAAAGTGAAAGCTTTAATCGAGCGTTTTGGTGGCCAGATCTCTGACGTTGATGAATGGGGTAAGAGAAGATTAGCTTACGAGATTCAGAAGATGAAAGAAGCATATTATTATTTCATCCACTTCGAGTCTGATGCTGAGACTCCAGGCGAAATCGAACAGAGAGTTCGCATCATGGACAATGTCATCAGATATTTATGCGTAAGACAGGAAGCATAAGCAGGAAGTAGAGGTTATTATATGAATAAAGTAATTTTGATGGGACGCTTAACAAGAGATCCTGAAGTGAGATATTCACAGGGGGAAAGTTCTACAGCGATTGCAAGATATACACTTGCAGTAGACCGTAGATTCAGACGTAACGGAGATGGAGAGCAGAACGCAGACTTCATCGGATGTGTAGCGTTTGGAAGAAGCGCAGAGTTCGCTGAGAAATATTTCCGTCAGGGATTGAAAGTAATTGTTACAGGACGTATCCAGACCGGCAGTTATACAAACAAAGACGGTCAGAAGGTATACACAACAGACGTTGTGGTAGAAGATCAGGAATTTGCTGAGAGCAAAGCGACAAGCGATGCGAACATGGGTAACTTCCGCGCGTCAGCTCCCACACCGGCTCCGGCACCAGTATCTGATGCAGGCGACGGTTTCATGAATATTCCAGACGGAATTGATGAAGAATTACCGTTCAACTAGACAGGATATAAGGAGGTAAAGCAACATGGCTTTCGATAAAGGTAATCGTCCAGAAGGCGGCTTCAAGAGAAGAGGCGGCGGACGTAGAAGAAAAAAAGTATGTGTATTCTGCGGTAAAGAGAATAACGAAATCGACTACAAGGATGTAGCAAAATTAAGAAAATACATCTCTGAAAGAGGAAAAATTCTTCCAAGAAGAATCACAGGAAACTGTGCAAAACATCAGAGAGCACTTACAGTAGCAATCAAGAGAGCACGTCATATCGCTCTTATGCCATACGTTCAGGAGTAATGAATTGGTGATTAATTGGGACGTAGCCTTTTTATAAAAGGCTACGTCCCAATTTGCATTTTGGGGTGTCCTTTTTATTTTTAGGGAGGACGATTAGGAGAAAAGGGAAAAACAAAGGAAGAGAGAAGAATTTTATGAGAGAGGAATCTATGCCAAAACTGTTGACTACGCTTCGACATTACTCTATGCAGCAGTTTTCAAAGGATATGGTGGCAGGAGTAATCGTGGCGATTATTGCACTGCCGCTGTCTATCGCGCTTGCACTTGCATCGGGAGTCGGTCCGGAGGAAGGAATTTATACTGCGATTGTCGGCGGCTTTGTGATTGCTATGCTTGGAGGAAGTCTGGTGCAGATTTCCGGACCGACGGCGGCATTTGCAACTATCGTGGCGGGGATTGTTGCGACGAAAGGAATGGAGGGACTCGTAGTTGCAACGATTCTTGCAGGAGTGATTCTGGTTGTGATGGGACTTTTGAAATTTGGAGCATTGATTCGTTTTATTCCGCATACGATCGTAACGGGATTTACGGCGGGAATTGCAGTTACGATTGTAATTGGGCAATTAAAAGATTTTTTTGGACTGACATTTCAGCATAGCCCGATTGAAACAGTCGAAAAGCTACAGGAATGTATTTCCACATTCGGTACGTTAAATATGACAGCGCTGCTCATTGGTATTTTGGCGCTTGCCATTCAGATCATCTGGCCCAAGTTTAATGCGAAAATACCGGCATCTCTGATTGCGGTAATTGTTACAGCGGCAGTTGTAACAATAGCAGATCTTAATGTGAATACAATTGGAAGCCTTTACGATATATCGAATAAACTTCCGGCGCCGCATTTGCCAGTATTTGATATTGGACTTGTGAAAAATGTACTTCCGGATGCATTTACCATAGCAATTCTTGCGGCAATAGAATCGCTGTTGTCCTGTGTGGTTGCGGATGGAATGATTGGTGATAAACATAATCCGAATGTGGAACTTGTAGCGCAGGGAGCTGGAAATATTGCATCAGGAATATTCGGCGGAATTCCGGCGACAGGAGCGATTGCAAGAACAGCGGCAAATATTAAAAATGGTGGACGAAGCCCGATTGCGGGAATGGTACATGCAGTTGTGCTTGTGTTGATCCTTGTGGTTTTGATGCCTTATGCGGCGCTTATTCCAATGCCGACGATTGCGGCGATTTTATTTATCGTAGCTTATAATATGTGCGGATGGAGAGAATTTGTAGATCTTGTGAAGACGTCACCAAAGAGTGATATTGTGGTACTCATTATCACATTTATCTTGACTGTGGTATTTGATCTTGTAGTTGCGATTGAATTTGGACTTGTTCTTGCAGCTGTCTTATTCCTTAAAAGGATGGCTGATGTTGCGGAAGTAAGGAGCTGGACCTATGTGGAAGAGGAACAGGAAGGGCTTCGAGTTGTTCCGAAGGAGACGCTTGTATATGAAATAGAGGGTCCCATGTTTTTTGCAGTGGCAGATCAGTTTTTGAATGTATCTATGGACAAGGACACAAAAGTTGTAATTATGCGTATGCAATCCGTGCCGGCGATGGATGTATCAGCGCTTCGCAAACTTCAGGAAGTATGTAAAATATGCGAAAAGCATCATGTGACGTTGCTGTTCTCTCATGTGACAGAGCAACCGTGGAAAATGATGGAAAAAGCAGGATTCATAAAGGAAGTCGGGGAAGAAAATTTCTGTGAGAATATTGACACGGCGCTGAAAAAAGCAGAGAAAATATGTAGATAACAGGGAAAACGGGACGGGTTAAAAACTCGTCCCGTTTTGTAATCTGGCAATTTAAAAGGACTGCATATTGGCGAGGTGCAGTCCTGAGGAAAAAGTTATGAAAAAGAATTTTGTTGTTCGATTTCTTCGAACAATTATAGTATATGCAGAAAATGTGATGAAAGTGTGATGAAAATAAGAAGTAATTGTTAACACTTTTATAGAGTTGTGAACATATCGATGACCTGTCCGGTCATGACCGGTGGTGTATCGCATAAAAGATAAACAATTCCTTTGGCAACGTCAGCTGCACTTCCCATCTTCACATCATCCTGTCCCACATTGTGGTTATAGACGCGCTGTCCGGGTGTGTCTACGATTCCCGGCGCCACAGCATTGACTTTGATTCCATATTCCTGTGTCTGGATAGCGGTAGTCTTAGTGAGTGTTACAATCCCACCTTTTGCAACGGCATAAGCGCCCATCTGAGAGGCAATCCGCCCCATACGGGAAGATACGCTTACGATGTCGCCGCCGCCTTGACGGATCATGACAGGAACTACTTTGTTGATACATAAGAATGGGATTTTTAAATTAGTCTTAATGATCTGATCCCATTGTTCCTCGCTCCACTCCCATATTTTAATCGCCTGTTGTTTTACTGTGTCGTAGATCTCAGATGGATAACCACCTGCATTATTTACAAGGATGTCAATGCGGCCGTAAGTTTCCAATACGGAGTCAACCATAGACTGCACCTGGGCGGAATCTGTCAAATCTCTGGAAAGAGAGGAGGCGGTTCCGCCTTGTTCTTTGATTAATTTTACTGTTTCATCGAGATCCGCCTGCGTTCTGGCAACCGCTACAACGGTAGCGCCTTCGGCAGCAATCGCAAGGGCAGCTTCTCGTCCGATTCCCTTGCCGGCACCGGTTATAATTGCAATTTTTCCTTTTAATTTCATAAGTGATTCCTCCGCTGCTGATTAAATGATTCGGTCGTTTTCTGTAAAAAATGCTGTTGTTGCAGGGTAAATATAACTGTCGCCCACGTTGTGGAGCAAGATGATATTCAAGTGATCATTCAGGTTTTTCTTATCCAGTACGATTGCTTTGGTGAACTCCGAAAGAGGAAGCGTGCACTGATACGGAAGTCCATAAGCGATAAGCAGGCTTTTGATTCTTGATGCCGTGCCGGGGGTGCTGAGTCCACGCTCTTCGGCGATGCGTGTAAGCTGATACATCCCAATGGAAACAGCCTCGCCGTGACTTTCTCTTTTGTAATTGTAGTACTGTTCGATGGCGTGTGCCAGTGTATGTCCAAAGTTCAGAAGCATCCGGCTTCCGGTATCGAATTGATCTTCCTCTACAATCATTCGTTTAATATCTACACACCGGTAAATAATATCCGGCAACATCGGTTTTAATGCCGAAAAAGAACCAGCATTCTCCAACTGCTCAAAAAGAGCGGCGTCTTTGATACATCCGTATTTGATTACCTCGCCCATGCCATCATGGATGTAGCGTTCCGGCAAGGTGTCCAGAACAAGAGGGTCTATCAGAACGAGAGAAGGCTGATAAAATGCTCCCGCCAGATTCTTCCCCTCAGGAAGATCAACGGCAACTTTGCCGCCGACAGAAGAATCTACCTGCGCAAGCAAAGAGGTGGGAATCTGCACATATTTGATCCCCCTCAAAAATGTAGCAGCCGCAAAGCCGGCAAGATCGCCGATCACACCGCCGCCCAGCGCAATGAGAAGATCGCTTCTGGTAAAACGAGCATCCAGAAGTGCCTTGTAAATGCGTGGGAGATTGTCGAAGTTCTTCGTTTCCTCACCATGTGGAAGAATGAAGTGATAGCAGTCAAAATCTTTGTTCAAAGAGGACAGGATGCGCTCTCCGTAGAGTGGATATACGCTGTCATCTGACACGATCATTATTTTCTTCCCGTGAAAGACTTCCTGTATATAAGAAGTAACGTGTTCTGATATATGATTTTCAATATAAATGGGATAACTATGTTCCCCGAGATTTACTGTTAATTTCATAGTGTTTTTCCAAGTACCTTTGCGATTTGAGTGACATCATTAATAAGTTCATTGAATTTATCCGGTTTTAAGGACTGGGCGCCGTCGCAGAGAGCGCATTCCGGGTTGTTGTGGACTTCCACCATCAGTCCGTCTGCACCGGCAGCAATAGACGCTTTTGCCATGGAATCTACTAACCACCATTTTCCGCCGGCGTGGCTGGGATCTACAATGATCGGAAGGTGCGTCAGTTTCTGAAGAACCGGGATGCTCTGAAGATCCAGAGTATTCCTTGTATAAGTTTCGAAGGTACGGATTCCTCGTTCGCATAAAATGACATTTTCGTTACCTGAAGCCATAATGTATTCCGCAGACATGATCCATTCTTCGTAGGTGGCGTTGAGTCCACGCTTCAAAAGAATTGGACGATCGACCTGTCCCAATTGTTTGAGGAGATCGAAATTCTGCATGTTGCGGGCGCCGATTTGGATTAAATCTACTTTCTCATTAAAGATATCGAGATGATCTGTAGACATAAGTTCCGTGACGATTGGAAGACCGGTTTCTTCTTTTACAGCGCATAAGATGTCTAATCCTTCCAGTCCTAAACCTTGAAAAGAGTAAGGGCTTGTTCTTGGTTTAAACGCACCGCCTCTTAAGAGATTGGCGCCGGATGCCTTGCAGTCCTTTGCGATGGAAAGCACCTGTTCATAGGATTCAACGGAGCAAGGACCTGCGATCATAGCGAGACTTCCTCCGCCTATTTTCACACCGGAAACATCAATGACAGAGCTCTCGGGGTGGAATGCTCTGTTAGCAAGCTTGTAAGGCTCCTGCACGTGCATGACTTTTTCTACAGCGGAATCCACCTCAAATATTTTCGAATCTATTTTACTGGTGTCTCCGATACAACCGATGATTGTCATGTCGGTGCCGTGGACAACGTGTGTGTCAAGACCACGTACGGTGACCATCTGTTCGACGTGGTCAATATCTTCAATAGTTGAATTTGGCTTTAATACAATAATCATAAAATATCCTCCATAGTCACACTGTAAAAATTTAGTTGTTTAAAGTGTGAAACTAAAATTATAGTACATTCGTAGAGTTGATTTGTCAACCGATTTTTGCAAATAATGGGTAAAAATGGAGGAGGCGGATGATTTCAAAGCGAAAGAAAATATGGTACTATGTGAATATGGAAATACTTGATTGTTGGAAGGCGGAGCAGGAGAATACTCTGGGGCTTAGAAGATGGATAAGAGAAGAAAAGTGACAAAAGAAAAGAAGATATTGCTGTCGGGGATACTGTTTTTGGCGGTAGGAGGTGCATTGCTTCTGGCAGCGCGAGCCGCGGAAGGATTTGCAGACTGGTACAGCAGCCATATTTATACTGTTTTTGTAAATGTAATCGGCAGGCTGATGGGACAGTTTCCGTTTTCAGTATCTGAGATTTTACTGTATGTGCTTCTTGGTTATGTGCTGTGGTGGATCGTGAAGCGTATTACATTTCGATGCATGGGGAGAAAAGAGAAGTGGAAGATTAAGGAAGGATTCATATCGTTATTTCTGCTTGCATCAGTTCTGTTTTTCCTGTATGCGCTCAATTGCGGCGTGAATTATTACAGAGAAACTTTTTCAGAAAGTGAAGGTATTGTGACCCGGGAATATTCGGTGGAAGAATTAAAGGAAGTATGTCGGTGGCTCACAGATAAGGTGAATGAGACTGCGGATCAGGTTTATCGGGATGCGAATGGACGTATGACACTTGAATCTGTGAATGTGGAGCAGGATGCGGTTGCATCGATGGAAGAGCTGAGCGAAGAATATAAGGCGCTTCAGGGGTTCTATCCGAGACCGAAGGCGTTGGTGAATCACTGGATTTTATCCGTACAGAATTTGACGGGGGTATATTCGCCGTTTACATTAGAAGCAAATTATAATGCCGGAATGGTGGATTACAATATTCCGTTTACTGCCTGCCATGAACTTTCGCATCTGCGAGGCTTTATGGAAGAAAAAGAAGCAAATTATATCGGCTTTCTTGCCTGCATCGGCTCGGATATAGAAGTGTTTCGCTATAGTGGATATCTTATGGGCTGGATTTATTGTACCAATGTGTTATATCAGGAGGATTATGATGTCTGGGAGGAACTGCGGGGAGAATTGAAAGACGACGTGTTGTCGGATCTGCGCGCAAATAGTGCCTTCTGGGCGAAATATGATACTGCGGTGGCGGAAGTGTCTGATAAGATCAATGATACATATTTAAAAGCGAATGGGCAGCAGGAGGGTGTTGAGAGTTATGACCGAATGGTGGATCTGATCGTGACAGAATATAAAGCGGGGAAACTTAAATAAAGAATATTCAAAGTGGAAATAAACTTTTCACTTCACAAAACAAAGAAAATATAAAAAAGTGCTTGCCAAGAAAGGCGCGGTGTGATAAGATATAACACGGTCACGTTCTGTGAATCGTATGGCTCCATGGTCAAGCGGTTAAGACATCGCCCTTTCACGGCGGTAACACGGGTTCGATTCCCGTTGGAGTCACTCGAACATTTTATGTTCGTTATAGGATAAGGCGCCATAGCCAAGTGGTAAGGCAGAGGTCTGCAACACCTTCATCACCAGTTCAAATCTGGTTGGCGCCTCTTGAACACAACTTCGAAAGAAGTTGTGTTTTATTGTTGCGGTGGCGATATCTTTTTTGTCGCTTCACAGAATCGAAGGAATTGGACCGGGAACGGTCGTACTTGCCTGCTGCAATGGTTTGTTGCTCGGATGGTATGGAAAATGGTTTGACAAGCAGTTTGAAGCCTACCCTGTGTTTGAGAAATTTGCAGAAAAATTTGAATGATATAGGATTATAAAGAACGAAAAAAGAAACCAGAGGAACTGGTTTCTTTTTTGATTGATCTGAAGTTCAATGCAAATCACAAAATTTCGGGGTTGTGTTATTTTGTGTTCTAAAGACAATATACCACCTGTAAACATAAATGAAAATAGTTTTTGGATACATAAATACGAGAGATAATTGTGCTTGAAACACAATTGTGGTAGAATTTAAAAGCGAGGTGATTATGTGGCTGTTGAATTAATTGATTTATATGCAGACATTAGCTCCAGATATAATGTGAAGCTTCACACAAGTAGTTGTTTTGAAAAGAAGATTGGGTGGGTGCACATTGTGGAGAACGAATTGTTCGCACAATTTTTACATGGAAATGAACTTATATTTACGAGTGGTGTGCAATATACTTCAGAAGAATGGATAAAAGATTTTGTGGATATGTTGTACGATAAACATGCGGGAGGACTGATTCTTGGATTGCCGGAAGGGCGAAAATTCTCAAGGGAAATCATTGAGTATTGTAATGAACTTCGATTTCCGTTATTTTCTGCTTCGTGGGACACACCATATATTGATGTGATGAGACGATTTTCAGAAATTTTGCTTCGAAATGAAAAGAAAGAGACGAATCTTGTTTCGGCACTGAAAAATGCAATCTATTATCCGAATAATCTGGAATTATATGTAAAGGATTTTGAGAGTAATGGATTTTTTCAGGGGATGTCTTTTTGTACGTTTGTGCTGAGCTGCCATACTTACCATACAGAGGATGGAAATAAAGCGTTGGCAAAGATGAAGGAAGATTTACGCTATTTTCTAAAAAAGACGGTTTTATATGAAGAAAATGATATACTTATCATTTTAGCGGTGGGAGATCAGATTCCTTTATTAAATAAAGGGATTATTGACCAGTGCAAAAAAGATGCCAATATTTATGCGGGGGCCGGAATGACGGTGACTTCAATTGAAGATATTCATAAATCTTACAAGATGGCAAAGACAGCATATCAATTGACAAAGACAACAATTCCGCGCAACTTCTTAACATACGAAGAACTCGGAATCTATCAGCTTTTGACTGATTATAGAGAAAAAGAGATTTATCCGCGTTTTGTGGAAGAAACGCTGGGAAAGCTTATTGATTACGATAAAAAGAATGAGACAGATTACATGCATATATTAGAGACTTATTTTGAAAACGAATGCAGCATTATTTGTACATCTAAGGCGCTGTATTGTCATAAAAATACGTTGTCTTACAAAATCGGAAAAATAAAGGAAATTCTGGGATATGATATACTGCTCAATGAAAACCGCATGAAGATCATGGTATGTTTTCGAATTTTACGTCTTGAAAGTGAATATTATGTGTAAAAAGAAAAAGAAATTTTAACAGATAATGTGCTATAATTAATAGGACGGCAATATAGTAGTAAGGAGGAATCATCAATGAATGAAAATCGTGTAAAAAGAAACAAATTGCTTGGCGAGAGAGTTATTCAGGGACTGGAATCCCGTAATATGGAAGGGTTCTATGCCGAGTCCAAAGAAGAAGCTTTGAAGATTGCGCTGGATCTCATTCCGGAAGAGAGTACCGTGGCGTGGGGCGGTTCTATGTCAATCGCAGAGATTGGGCTTAAGAAGGCAATTTGCGAAGGCAACTACAGAGAATATAATCGAGATGATGCAAAAGACCGTGAAGAGAAGCATAAGATTGAAATTGCTACCTATGATTGTGATTATTTCCTTACCAGTGCGAACGCGATTACAGAAGACGGTGTAATGGTCAATATAGATGGATTTGCAAACCGGGTATCCGCGATTGCGGCAGGACCGAGAAACGTAATCATGATCGTGGGCATGAATAAGGTTGTAAAAGATGTAGACGATGCGATGTCGAGAGCAAGAAATGAAGCTGCACCGATCAATGCACAGAGATTTTCGTTGGATACTCCGTGCTCTAAGACGGGGGCATGTTTTGACTGCAAGAGTCCGGATACGATCTGCTGTCAGATTTTGATTACAAGATTCTCTAAGCTTTCAAAACGAATAAAAGTGATTCTTGTTAATGATGAATTAGGATTTTAGGTTGACGAACTTGCGGGTATTTGTTATACTTAACAAGTATCCGCAAGGTGACATATAGAAATAAGGCGCCATAGCCAAGTGGTAAGGCAGAGGTCTGCAACACCTTCATCACCAGTTCAAATCTGGTTGGCGCCTCTTGAAAAACACAACTCCATTTCGGGGTTGTGTTTTTGTGTGGTATAGAAAATTTTGTTTTGCAACATAAGAAGTTGAAAAAAAGAGCGGATTAGGCGCTTCATATAGAAAAATGTAATAAGTGGTGCAGGGATATGACAAAAATCAATTGGAATTTCGAATTTTGAGAGACTATACTTAAGATATATATAAAGTAGGAGGTATGAAGTATGTCTATTACAGCGGAAACAGCGAAAGCGCATGCGAAAGATCCGGCAGTATTATGTTGCAGAGCAGAAGCGGGAATAACAATTGAACCGGCAAACCTTGAGGATCCGGCTATTTTTGATGAATTGGTTGATTCTGGATTATTGAATCTGGATGGATGTCTGACGATTGAGCAGGTATTGGGAGCAAAATTGACAAAGACAAGTGATTCGCTCAGCCCATTAACTGCTGATAATGTAGAGGGAATTAAAGAGGTTGCAGAGGAAGCACCGGAAGAAGAGGCGGCAGAAGCAGCAGCACCAGAGGTTAAGGTTGAAGGAGCTGTTACAACAATCAAACATGGAAAAGTAGTGATTTCCATTAAAGAAGGAAAAGACATTTATCTCGAACTTCCAATATAAACTCGAGAAAAGACGCGGATGCATGAAAGTGCTCCGCGTTTTTTCTTGTTGACGGACACATTTACTGCGAGTATGATGTAAGAACAACAGTTGATATTGGTATAATAAGTTAAAAACATAAGGTTTTGATGGAAATGATGGGACGAAAAAAGAAAAATATCAGATGGAATACAATGGGCATTCTTGCCGGTGGCTTCTTAGGCGTGATTCTCTTAGGCGGAATCTTTTTGTGGATGCCTTTTTCCAACCGGCAGCCGATTGAATTTATGGATGCGCTTTTTACTTCTGTGTCTGCGGTGTGTGTAACAGGGCTTGTGACAATCACTCCGGCAGCACAGTTTACGGTAGTAGGACAGATGATTTTACTTGTGCTGATCCAGATTGGCGGTCTTGGAGTGATTGCCTGCGTGACAGCATTTTTCTTACTTTTGAGAAGAAAAATCACGCTGAAGGAACGGATTGTGATCCAAGAGACATATAATATGGATAAATTAAGCGGGATGGTTCTTCTTGTGCGAGGGGTTCTTTTTGGGACTTTCGCGGTGGAAGGTGTAGGCGCGGCGCTTTACGCTATTCAGTTCATACCAGAATATGGAATCATAAAGGGTATCTGGTATTCGGTTTTCCATGCAGTTTCCGCCTTTTGTAATGCGGGAATCGATATTCTCGGAGCTTCAAGTCTGACAGAGTATGTGACCAATCCGATCATAAATATTACAACGATGATGTTAATTATTTTAAGTGGATTGGGGTTTACGGTGTGGTTTGATGTGATTGCAAATGGGAAAAAGTTAATTCGACAGGAGATGCCGCGAAGATGGTGGTTCACAAGATTGAAATTGCAGTCTAAGCTGGCGATTATTATGACGCTGCTGCTTGTTGTGAGCGGTGCAGTTTTTATTTTTTTCGCCGAGTATGACAATCCGGAGACACTTGGTAATTTGTCTCTTGAAAATAAAGTGATGGCTTCGTTCTTTCAGTCGGTGACAAACAGAACCGCCGGATTTGCAACAATTTCACAAGATGCACTTCACACAGAGTCGAAGCTTTTCAATAGTATTTTGATGTTTATCGGCGGCTCTCCCGGAGGGACAGCGGGAGGTGTGAAGACAACAACGATCGCCATGCTGTTTCTTGCCTGTCTGACATTTGTTAGAGGTGGAAATGATACCGAATGTATGGGCAAAAAGATATCGGTAGAAAATTTCCGAACGGGCTTTTGCGTTGTGATGGCTGCATTTTCGGTATTTACGGTTGGAACGATTGCAATTTTGATTATTGAGCCGGATACGGTTTCCTTAGTCAATGTTCTCTATGAAGCGGCATCCGCAATCGGAACGGTGGGCTTGACAGCGGATCTTACGCCACACCTTGCACGGGCGAGTCAGGTGGTACTTATGCTTATGATGTATGCCGGACGTCTGGGACCAATGACGCTGGTGCTTTTATTCGCCGGGAAAATGCATCCGCGGGATAAGATCAGGAAACTGCCGGAAGAGCGGATTATGGTTGGATAAATGACCGGTAAACGGTCGATAAATGATTGGATAATCAGATGGAAATATAGGGAGAAGAGGAAAAATGAGAAAGCAGTATGCAGTATTTGGGCTTGGAAGCTTTGGCGAGAGTGTGGCAGTCGCACTTCAGGAGCTTGGCTGTGAAGTTGTTGTTGTAGATAATCACATGGAACGGATCGAGGATATTTCTCCGTATGTGTCATATGCAGTTCAAGCGGACATTGAAGACCCTGAGGTGATAAGATCTCTCGGCGCAAGAAATCTGGATGGAGTAGTAGTTGCGGTTGCGGATGATATGGAGGCTAGTATTATGGCGACGCTGGTATCTAAGGAGATTGGCGTACCATATGTACTTGCGAAGGCAAAAAATGAGCTTCATGCTAAGGTGCTGAAAAAAATCGGAGCAGACAGCATCATCTTCCCGGAGAAAGAAATCGGACAAAGCGTAGCCAGAAATCTTGTGTCCGGTGAATTCGTGGATTGGATCTCGCTGTCTCCGGATTACAGTATTACAGAGATCCAAGTTCCGGAGAAATGGATCGGGAAGTCGCTTTCGGAAATCGATGTGCGACGTACAAAAGATGTGAATGTGGTGGGAGTTCGAATCGGAGAAAAGATTCAGGTAACTATTGACCCGGAGGAACCGCTCCAAAAGGAAATGATGCTGATTATGATCGGCTCCAATGAAGCGTTGGAAAAATTCGGAGAAAAGCAGGTGAGAGAATGATAACAAGTACGTCGAACGCAAGAGTGAAACGCCTTGTAAATCTTAGAAAAAAACGAAAGGCAAGAGATGAAGAAGGAGTGTTTCTCGTAGAAGGTATCCGCATGTTCCGGGAAGTTCCGGTGGATAAATTGCAAGAAGTCTATGTATCGGAATCTTTTTACAAGAAAGAAAAAGAGACGGTAAAAAAAGTGCTGGCAGGAGGAAACATCCGTCCGGAACTAGTATCAGATACGGTATTTTCGCATATATCAGATACGAAGACGCCTCAAGGGATTCTGTGCGTGGTAAAGCAGATGGATCACACACTGAATCACATTATTAAGGGAGAACAGCGCCACCTTCTGGTGCTTGATAATCTCCAAGATCCGGGGAATCTCGGAACCATTGTTCGAACTGCGGAAGGCGCTGGGGTAAATGGAATTATTATGAGCGCGGACTGTGTGGATATTTACAATCCCAAGACAATCCGGTCTACCATGGGTTCGGTCTATCGCATGCCATTTTGCTATGCAGAAAATCTTGAAGAAGCGATAGAGAAGATCAAACAGGCTGGCATTCATACGTATGCGGCACATCTTCTTGGGAAAAATGATTATGATCAAGAAGATTATCGTACGTCTTGTGCATTCTTTATTGGAAATGAAGGGAACGGTCTGCGGGAAGAGATCGCACAGGCGGCTCAGACTTATGTGAAAATTCCTATGAGTGGGCAGGTGGAATCATTAAATGCAGCGATTGCCGCCTCTGTTCTGATGTTTGAAGTGCGAAGACAGAGAAAAGGGTAAATTATCTGAATATTAAGATAATCTTCATTGTATTTACCGAAAAAGTATAGTAATATAGTTCATAAGTAATACTATGCAGAGAGGGAAGGAGGAGATGAGATGCAGGAAATGTTGTGGCTGGCATTATTTATCCTGTTGTTGATCATTGAGATTGCCACAATGGGACTGACGACAATCTGGTTCGCAGGCGGAGCATTGGCGGCATTTATAGCAGGGCTTTTGGGATGCGGTTTGGCGGTGCAGATCATTTTGTTTCTGGTTGTCTCCATTCTTTTATTTGTATTTACCAGACCGGTTGCGGTGAAATATTTCAATAAGGACCGTCAGAAGACCAATGCGGACCGTCTGGTTGGGCAGGAAGCAATTGTTACAGAAGATATCTATACACTTCAGGCACATGGAACGGTAGAGGTAAATGGTCAGGAGTGGTCGGCAAAAACAAAAGAGGCAGACGGTAGGATATCAAAGGGAGAAGTTGTAGTAATCGAGGAGATTCAAGGCGTAAAATTGATCGTAAGGAAGAAGGAGGGACAGTAGTTATGTTTGGAGTTGGATTAATCATGTTATTAACCATTTTGGCGGTGATCGTTGTACTTATTTTGGTTTCTTGTATACGGATCGTCAGACAGGCGCAGGCGCTTGTTATTGAGAGGCTTGGGGCTTATCAGGCGACATGGAGCACCGGTCTTCATTTTAAATTGCCAATCGTAGACCGCGTAGCAAGAAAAGTAGATTTAAAAGAACAGGTAGTGGATTTTGCACCGCAGCCGGTGATCACAAAGGATAATGTTACAATGAGAATTGATACGGTAGTCTTTTATCAGATTACTGATCCGAAGATGTTCTGTTACGGAGTTGCAAATCCGATTATGGCGATTGAAAATCTGACAGCAACAACGCTTCGTAATATTATCGGAGATTTGGAACTGGATCAGACGTTAACATCCAGAGAGACGATCAACACGAAGATGCGGGCATCTCTTGATGTGGCAACAGATCCTTGGGGGATTAAGGTAAATCGTGTGGAGCTTAAGAATATTATTCCGCCTGCAGCTATTCAAGATGCGATGGAAAAACAGATGAAAGCTGAGCGTGAGAGACGTGAGGCGATTCTTCGTGCAGAAGGTGAGAAGAAATCTACGATTCTTGTGGCAGAGGGACAGAAAGAGTCGGCAATCCTTGACGCAGAAGCGGAGAAGCAGGCTGCAATCCTGCGGGCAGAGGCGAAGAAGGAAGCGATGATCCGCGAGGCAGAAGGTGAAGCAGAAGCAATTATGAAAGTACAGCAGGCGAATGCAGACGGTATCCGCTACCTGAAGGAGGCTGGAGCAGACGAAGCGGTGCTTACGATTAAGAGTCTGGAAGCATTTGAAAAAGCAGCAGATGGTAAGGCAACGAAAATTATTATCCCATCCGAGATCCAGAGTATTGCCGGACTGGTGAAATCTCTGGCAGAGGTCGGAACGGATAAAGTAGAGTAATAACATGATGTTAGGAGGGGGATGCAGGTGAAACCTGTTCTTGACCTTACAAAAGAATACGGACTTGTCCTTGACGGTGGTGGCGCAAGAGGTGCATATCAGATCGGTGCGTGGAAAGCGCTTCGGGAAGCCGGCGTTAAGATAGAGGCTGTGGCAGGGACATCAGTGGGCGCTTTAAACGGCGCCCTTATTTGCATGGGTGACCTTGAAAAAGCAGAAAAGATCTGGAGAGAAATGACATTTTCCACAGTGATGGATGTAGATGATGAGGAAATGGAAGGATGGTTTTCCGGGCAGACTTCCGTGCGTGATATTTTAAAGACACTGTGGGAGAAAGTAAAGGATGGCGGTGTAGATATCACGCCTCTTCGCAACTTGATCCATCAAGTGATTGACGAAGAGAAGATCAGAAATTGCGGCAAAGAATTCTGCCTGTCTACATTTTCGCTGACAGATAAAAAAGAATTAACGCTCAGTGTGGCAGATATCGAAGATGGATTGTTGGAGGATTTCCTTCTTGCGAGCGCCTATCTCATTGGCTTTAAGAATGAGCCGCTCCACGGTAAGAAATATACGGATGGTGGAATCGCCAATAATGTACCGGTCAACTCCCTTCTGGAGCGTGGCTATGAGAATCTGATTGTTGTGAGGATTCACGGACCGGGCTGGGAACAGAGGGTGAAATTGCCGGAGGACGGAACGTTTTATGAGGTGTCTCCGCGGGTAAAACTCGGAAGTATCCTTGAATTTTCTACAAGGCGAAGCAGGCAGAATCTTACCATTGGATATTACGATATGAAGCGGGTATTGTATGGGCTGGAAGGACGGATCTACTATCTGGAGCAGACCCATGAGGATGATTATTACATCAGACTTCTAGAACCGTTAAAGGAGATTGAGAAAGCGGAGATTGCGTTTGTGCTCAAGCTATCCCTTGGAAATAGCGATAAAGAACTGTACATGGGAATGCTGGAAGCTGCGGCAAAATTGCTGCGGATTCCCAAATATCGCATCTACACAGTTGACCAATTGTTTGAAATGGTATATAAAAAATATATAACTTTAGAGGACCAGATGAATTTGCCGCGCTTTGTGCACGTGCTGATGGAATTGAAAGAAGGAAATGAGATGAATTTAAAAGGAAGACATTTTTTGACACTGAAGGATTATACACCGGAAGAGATTTTGTATCTTGTGGATCTTGCGGCGGAATTGAAGGAGAAGAAGAAAAAAGGAATTGCCATCGATCATTATCGTGGTATGAATGTGGCGCTTATTTTTGAAAAGACGAGCACTCGGACAAGATGCTCTTTTGAGACGGCGGCGCATGATATGGGAATGGGAACTACATACCTTGCACCAAGCGCTTCTCAGATCGGTAAAAAAGAAAGTATCAAGGATACTGCGCGTGTGCTGGGAAGAATGTTTGACGGTATTGAGTATCGGGGCTATGGTCAGGAGATTGTGGAAGAACTGGCAAAATATGCGGGGGTTCCGGTGTGGAATGGTTTGACAAATGAATATCATCCGACACAGATGCTGGCAGATCTTCTTACAATCCGCGAACATTTTGGACGAATCAAAGGAATCCGTCTGGTGTATATGGGAGACGCCAGATATAATATGGGAAATTCATTGATGATCGTCTGCGCGAAAATGGGAATGCATTTTACAGCATGTACTTCTAAAAATTATTTTCCGGAGCCGGAGCTTGTAGCGCTCTGTGAGGAATATGCGAAAGAAAGCGGAGGAAGTATTACGCTTACAGAAGACGTAGAAAACGGAACAAAAGATGTAGATGTTATTTACACAGATGTATGGGTATCTATGGGAGAACCGGAAGAAATCTGGGCAGAGCGTATTAAAGAATTGCTTCCGTATAAAGTGACAAAAGAAGTAATGGACAATGCCGGTGAGTCGGCAATCTTTCTTCATTGTCTGCCGGCGTATCATGATCTGGAGACCGGTGTTGGAAGAGAGATCAAAGAAAAGTTCGGACTGGATGATATTGAAGTAACGGACGAGGTGTTTGAATCTGAGAAATCAAAAGTCTTTGATGAGGCGGAAAACCGTATGCATACCATTAAGGCGGTTATGGTGGCAACACTTGGAGAACGGTAAGGTAGAAATAAATGAAGTCAGAGATTTTAAGATTGCTGAAGGAAAGCGATGATTATGTGTCGGGGCAGCAGTTGTGTGAGCGGTTTCAAGTGTCCAGAACTGCGGTCTGGAAGGTTGTGGATCAGTTAAAAAAAGAAGGATATGAGATTGAGGCGGTGCCACGGAAGGGGTACCGCCTTGTAGAGAGCCCGGACGTGCTGTCCGAAGCAGAATTGGAGAGTCTTCGAAGCACAAAGTGGGCAGGCAAATCCATTTTCGTTTTTAAGGAGACGGATTCCACCAATATTCAGGCTAAAGCAGGCGGAGAAAAAGGAGAGCCTCATGGTACCTTGTATGTGGCGGAAAGCCAGAGTGCGGGAAGAGGAAGACGGGGCAGAAGATGGGAGTCTCCGGAAGGAGAGAGCATTTACATGAGCCTTTTGCTGCGTCCGGAGTTCCAGCCGGTGAAAGCGCCTATGCTTACGCTTGTTATGGCGCTTGCCGTGGCAAGGGCGCTTCGGGAACGGACCGGTGTCGATGTGCAGATAAAATGGCCCAATGATCTTGTCGTACAGGGGCGGAAGATATGCGGGATTCTGACAGAGATGAGTACCGAGATGACGTGGATCAATTACGTGGTGATCGGAATTGGTATCAACGTCAATCAAAATGAATTTCCGGAAGAACTGAAAGACTGTGCTTCTTCACTGAAAATGGAAACAGGCAGGAGGTTCCGGCGCTCGCACCTGATCGCGGCAGTGATGGAGCATTTTGAAATGTATTATGAACAATTTTTGCAGGAGGGATCGCTTGCGGGACTTCGCAAGGAGTATAATGAGTTGTTAGTCAACAAGGACAGACAGGTGAAGATTCTGGAACCCGGCAATCATTATGAAGCGTATGCACTGGGAATCAATGATACGGGCGAGCTGATCGTGGAGAAGGAAGACGGAAGCGTGCAGAATATTTTCGCAGGGGAAGTGTCTGTGCGTGGAATTTACGGATATACATAATAAATGGAGGAACTGAATGTACGAAGAAAAGATTGTCCTTTGCGGGGCGAATTCATATGAAGAAAAATATTATCTCAACCCGGATTTCTCCGGATTGCCGGATCATATCAAAGACGAACTTAAGATCATGTGTGTCTTGTATGTCAACGATGTGGGTGGAGTATTGACACTTGTATACGAAGAAAATGGAGAACTGTGTTTTGAAGTAACGTCGGAGGAATTTGATCCGATGTTTGACGAGATTGGAAGTCAGCTCAAGATCAAAGAGCTTCAGCGGGACAAACAGGATCTGCTGCAGTCGCTTCAATTATACTATAAGGTGTTCTTCTTGGGAGAGGAACTGTAGGAGGAAGATATGTTATTAGTCATAGATGTTGGAAATACCAATATAACACTTGGAATCTTTGACGGGGAAAAAGTGTCCGGTACATTTCGTATGAAGTCAAAACAGCCACGCACTTCCGATGAATACGGAATTATGCTTCGTGAACTGGTGGAACGTCACGGAGTAGCCGGAAAAGATATCCAAGATGTGATTATTGCATCCGTAGTACCGGATGTGATGCACTCACTTGGAAGTGCGATCATCAAATATTTCGGAATTAAGCCGATGGTAGTGTCTGCCGGAATCAAGACAGGAATTCGTATTGTCACAGAAAATCCAAGACAGGTGGGCGCTGACCGTATCGTCGATGCGGTGGCTGCATATACGTTGTTTGGCGGACCTGTGATCGTAGTAGATTTCGGGACTGCCACCACTTACGATATCATCGGACCGGATGGAACCTTTGAAGCCGGCGTGATCGCTCCGGGAATCCGCACATCCGCACAGGCATTGTGGGGAGAAGCAGATATGCTTCCGGCGATAGAAATTAGAAAACCAGCATCAATCCTTGCAAAAGAGACCATCTCCAGTATGCAGGGAGGACTCCTGTACGGACAGATCGGGCAGACCGAATACATTGTAAAAAGGTTAAAAGAAGAATCCGGCTACACGGACGCGAAAGTTGTAGCAACCGGCGGATTAGGGAAAATGATCGTATCCGACACAGATGTGGTGGATGTGTACGATCCGCAACTTACATTAAAAGGACTTAGGATTATATTTGAGAAAAATAAAAAACGTTAAAATTTTAACTGGGGACGTAGCATTTTGCAAAAATGCTACGTCCCCAAGAGGTGTATCATGAACATAGGAAACTTGAAACTTGACAACCCGTACATTCTTGCACCGATGGCGGGAGTGACGGATCTTCCGTTCCGTCTGCTCTGTAAGGAACAAGGAGCAGGGCTTCTCTGTATGGAGATGATCAGCGCTAAGGCGCTGCTATATAAAAATAAAAATACGAAGGCGCTTCTAAAGATTCATCCGGAGGAGTATCCGGTTTCGCTGCAGCTCTTCGGCTCGGAGCCGGATGTGATCAGCGAGATTGCGAAAGAGATCGAGCCTCTGCCATTTCAAGTGTTGGATATTAATATGGGATGCCCGGTGCCGAAGATTGTGAAAAATGGAGAGGGTTCTGCCCTTATGAATGATCCAAAACGGGTGTATGAGATTGTATCTAAGACAGCCAAGGCAACGAAGAAACCGGTAACGGTAAAGATTCGTAAGGGGTTCAATGATGAGTCGGTAAATGCGGTGGAAATTGCAAAGATCATTGAAGATGCAGGCGGTGCGGCAGTCGCTGTCCACGGGCGCACGAGAGAGCAGTATTATTCGGGAAAAGCAGATTGGGAGATTATCCGCAAGGTAAAAGAAGCGGTCTCGATTCCGGTCATCGGAAACGGAGATGTGACAAGCGGTGAACTTGCTGTGAAAATGCGGCAGGAGACAGGGTGTGATGGAGTGATGATCGGCAGAGGCGCACAGGGAAATCCGTGGATATTCTCAGAACTTCTTGAATATGAGAAGACGGGGATTTTGCCCGAAAGACCGGATGCGAAGTCGATTCGGGAAACGATGCTTCGCCATGCCAAGCTTCTCATGGAATACAAAGGAGACTATATCGGTATCCGTGAAATGCGTAAACATGTAGCGTGGTATACAAAAGGAATGAAAGGGTCTTCCAAACTAAGAGATGAGATTAACCGAGTGGAATCTTATGAGGAATTGGAAGAACTATTATACGAAAAAATCAATTAATATGCAGGTAATAAAAATGTCTTGTTTTACATATAATGAAGCAGTATGTAAGAAGTATGTAAGACAAGGCTTTTTCCTTATTTAAAGTGGAAAAACAGGTTGACACAGAGTGCCTTGTTATGTATAATAATGAAATTGTGAAAGTAGGTGTATTCGGCGTATTTTGGCGTCAGTATACACTGGCGCTACACGCTTCAGATAGAGAAAGAAAGTAGAAAAAAAGGAGCAGATAAGCAAATGGTAGCAAAGAAGAGATTACTTACTTATGCAGGACTGAAAGCACTGGAAGATGAACTTGAGAATCTGAAAGTTGTAAAAAGAAAAGAAGTGGCAGGCAAGATCAAAGAAGCAAGAGAGCAGGGCGACTTGTCAGAAAATGCAGAGTACGATGCGGCAAAAGATGAGCAGAGAGATATTGAGGCCAGAATCGAAGAACTGGAAGGAATCCTTAAAAACGCAGAAGTCGTTGTAGAGGATGAAGTTGATTTTGATAAGATCAATGTAGGATGTACTGTAAAAGTATTTGACATTACATTTGACGAAGAGATGGAATTCAAGATTGTGGGATCTACAGAGGCGAACAGTCTGGAAGGCAAAATTTCCAATGAGTCTCCGGTAGGACAGGCATTGATCGGTAAATCAGTTGGCGACGTAGTAGAAGTTGAGACGCAGGCCGGAGTAATGGAATATAAAGTATTAGACATCAGCCGTTCTCAATAAGAAATGTATCTGAAAGGGAAAGGAGATAAAAATGGGCGAACAGCAGAAAAACGTACAGGAACAGGATGTTAATCAGTTGAGAAAGGTGCGCCGCGAGAAACTTGCGGATTTACAGAGTAACGGAAAAAATCCTTTCGAGATTACAAAATATGATGTGACCTGTCACGCACAGGACGTAAAAGATAATTACGAGGAAATGGAAGGAAAGCACGTAAAACTGGCAGGACGTGTTATGCAGAAACGTGTAATGGGAAAAGCTTCCTTCTGTAATATCCTTGATCAGAGTGGAAATATCCAGTCTTATGTTGCAAGAGACAGCATCGGAGAGGAAGAATACAAAGATTTCAAAAAACTGGATATCGGAGATATTGTTGGTCTGGAAGGTGAAGTATTTAAGACAAAGACCGGAGAGATTTCTATCCACGCATCTGCTGTAACACTTCTTTCCAAGAGTCTGCAGATTCTTCCTGAGAAATATCATGGACTGACCAATACAGATATGCGTTACCGTCAGAGATATGTAGATCTCATCATGAATATGGATGCGAGAAGTACATTTATCAAACGTTCTAAGATCTTAAGTTCTATCAGAAGATATCTGGACGGACAGGGCTTCTTGGAGGTTGAGACTCCAATGCTGGTAAATAACGCCGGAGGAGCAGCTGCAAGACCGTTTGAGACACATTTTAATGCATTAGGTGAAGACTTTAAGCTTCGTATTTCTCTGGAATTGTATCTTAAGAGACTAATTGTCGGCGGTATTGAGAAAGTATACGAGATTGGACGTGTGTTCCGTAATGAAGGACTGGACACAAGACATAATCCTGAATTTACACTGATGGAGCTTTATCAGGCGTACACAGATTATAACGGAATGATGGATCTGACAGAGAACCTGTATCGCCATGTGGCACAGGAAGTTCTCGGAACTACAACTATCACATACAATGGTGTGGAAATGGATCTTGGCAAACCATTTGAAAGAATTACAATGGTAGATGCCGTTAAGAAATATGCAGGTGTTGACTGGAACGAAGTTAAGACATTGAAAGAAGCAAGAGAGCTTGCCAAGGAACACCATGTAGAGTATGAAGAGAGACATAAGAAGGGCGATATCTTAAGCCTGTTCTTCGAAGAGTTTGCAGAAGAGCATTTGATTCAGCCTACATTTGTAACAGATCATCCGATCGAGATTTCTCCGCTTACAAAGAAGAAACCGGAGAATCCAGAGTATGTAGAACGTTTTGAGTTCTTCATGAATGGATGGGAAATGGCAAATGCATATTCTGAGTTAAATGACCCGATCGACCAGAGAGAGCGTTTCAAAGCACAGGAAGAACTTCTTGCACAGGGAGACGAAGAGGCGAACACAACAGACGAAGATTTCTTGAATGCACTTGAGATCGGTATGCCTCCGACAGGTGGTATCGGTTTTGGTATCGACAGAATGTGTATGCTTCTCTGTGACGAAGCGGCAATCCGTGACGTATTGCTCTTCCCGACAATGAAGTCCTTAGATGGTGTAAATAAGAAAAATGATGTAAATAATACAGCTTCTGAAGCACCTGAAAAAAATGTAAAAACTGAGTCTGAAAAGATTGATTTTTCTAAGGTAAAGGTAGAGCCTTTATTTGAGGAATTTGTTGATTTTGATACATTCAGTAAGTCAGATTTCCGTGCAGTAAAGGTTAAAGAGTGTGTTGCAGTACCGAAGTCAAAGAAACTGTTACAGTTTACTCTTGATGACGGAACAGGCACAGACAGAACCATTTTAAGCGGTATTCACGCTTATTATGAGCCTGAAGAACTGGTTGGAAAGACGCTTATCGCTATCACAAATCTTCCACCGAGAGCTATGATGGGCATTGACTCTTGCGGTATGCTCCTCAGTGCTATCCACGAAGAAGAAGGCGAAGAAAAGCTCCATCTTCTGATGGTTGATGACCATATTCCAGCAGGTGCAAAGCTCTATTAAGATGATGTAAAGATGTACCGTTTTACCGAATAGACGGGACGTACTTCATTTGATAAAAAACTAAAAAAACAGCGATTTACATCAAACTTACATCAATTGATGCAGAAATCGGTGCAAGCAAGAAAAAATCGCATAATTGGCAGAATGAATGGGCAGTCCTGAAATCGGGATTGCCCATTTTTAGAAGAAAGACGAAAAACTCTTGACCTGCACGCAGCGTATACGCTTATACTATCAACATAAATCATAAGGAGGTGCATCGGATGTTATTAAATGAAATTATAAATGAGGTTGGAATGACAAAGCGTGCAGTTAAGTATTATGAAGAAAAAGGATTGCTGTCAGTGGATAAAGATAACAATGGTTATCGTAACTATACTGCACAAGATGTTGAAACTTTAAAAAAGATTTCAGTATATAGAAAACTCGGTATTAGTATTAAAGACATACAGAGCCTTTTGGAAACTGGCGACAAAAGTATTCTTCTTCGTATTTATCAAGAAAAAGTGCAGGAAAAAGTTTTAAAAGACTCAGAACTTGAAGCTTTGAAGCAATTTATAGATGATGGTGACGCAGACAAAGCAAATGAGGCACTTGATTATCAAACCGTTGAAAATGCAATTGAGTCTTTGCTACCGGGAAAAGAATGGGGAGATTATTTTAAAAGTCATTTCAAACCATTTCTTAATGTAAGGTTGAAGACTCTGGAACAGAAGCAGGCACTACAGAATATATTAGAATATTGCGATGAAACAACATTGAAAGTTCCTTTTATTATGGGAATAGGTACGAAGATGATAGGTGGGATTGCACAAGAAACCAGAACCGCAGATGAGATGATAGCCTATTATCGTGATATGAGTGAAAGTGAATATGAAAGACTAAAAGAAAAAGTATGGAAAGGTGCTAAAATGAAAAACGGTATAATGAAATACCATCCAGCATTTATTGCACAGAGAAAAATGCAGAAAGAGTTACAAAATAAAGGATATAACGATATATTCATTCCTAATTTAATGGTTCTGTCTCCAACGTATGCAGAATATAAGAAAGCGTTAGATAATGTGAACGATAGAATGTGTAGAGAACTTGGACTGTATTATGATAGCAATTATAACTTAGTTATTAAAAAAGATAATTCTAAGTAAAAGTTAAACTACCCTTTGGGAGAGGAGAAATCCTTTTCTCAAAGGGCTTTTTCTATTTATACGGATATTCGCAAACTACAAGATAAAGCCAAAACTTCATATATCCAATGGCTTCCTGACTCTTGCGGGTGGTGTCATTATCACTTTTGCGAAAGAAATCCTTACTCTTATCACAGGCTAAGATAAGAGTTACACAGTTATCGAGGGGTGTGCCAAGTGAAGGTACACCCCCTTAATTGTAAGGAGGTGCTTTGAATGAGTGATAACTGGGTAGTTCAAAATCTTGAAAATGCCCTTGAAACTTGGAATGAAAAACTGTCGGAAATATGGACACTCATCACAACTACACCGCAGAACTTTAAGGGCGGGAATATCTGGAAGGTTATTGTTGACATCAACGGTGCAGTTCAGGCTATCGGGCTTGCCTTGCATCATACCGGAAGGTATGCACGGCGGTTGGCAGACAAGTGGCACAGTCAAGGTCTGCCACCTTGCCTTTAATCTCTGGAATGGATTTACGGAAGAAGGCAGGGAAAATCTCTATACACCGGAGGAACTGTTCTGTTGCGGATATGCTCCGTATTTTATGGAGGGTATCAAGTTGAGGTATCCGGAGTATTGCAGAGATTTGACTCCACCTAAGAGAAATGATATGGAAAGGTAAGAGAAAATGAGCAGAAAAATCTATATTATTATTGCGATGGTGTTTACGGTAGTGTTGTCTGTAAGCACCTTCTTTATTATCCGTAATCACATTGACTCTGCCAAGCAGAATGAAGTCTATGATAACCTTGCGGAGATTGTGGAGGACGAGCCGCCAAAGGAAAATGAGGGCGTGACGTTTTCGGAAGATAAGGACTATCTTGCGGAATATCTTGAACTCTATCGGCAGAATGAGGATATGGTGGGTTGGATAAAGGTTGAGGATACCAATATCAACTATCCGGTCGTGCAGTCTGTAAATGAGCCGAACTTCTACCTGAAGCACAAGTTTGATAAGACCTATTCCGCTTATGGCTGTCCATATGTGCAGGAAAATTGTGATGTGCAGAAACCTTCAGACAACATCATTATATACGGACACCATATGAATGACGGCTCGATTCAGACGATTTCCCGTGTGAATCGTGTATGCGAGGGCAAAGATAAAGGTTTAATTGTTGACTACATAGGTATTAAGAAAAATATGAACACTGCCCTCAAGAAATATACGAATTTTGAGAGCGAAGAATTTGAAGGTGTGGAGCAGTCTATCACGATTGTAAAAGACCAGTTAGAAGTTCTTGGTCAGATGTTCCACAACTTTAACAGTAGTGATTTCTTCAACGGTTCTCCTACTGAACAGCTTGCCTGCCTGAATCGTGCAGTTGAGTATGTGCAGTTGTCTGAAGAACTGGAAAGAAGATTTATGGCAGCAGTCAAGAGAATGAAGCAGGCATTTAATCTTTGTAGTTCAAGTGAGAAATTCTCTGATGAAGATAAGGATTATATCCATTTTTATTGTGCTGTCCGTTCTATCCTTTTCAAGTTGACAAAAGGCGATGCACCGGATATTGAGCAGATGAACGCTCGTGTCCGCAAAATGCTTGAGGGTGCAATTCAGTCTGATGGCATTGAGGAATTATTTGAAACCGGAAAGCATATATCGGTGGACATTTTCAGCGATGAGTATATGGATAAGATAAATGCTATTCAGTTGCCGAATACGAAAATCAAGATACTTCAAAGACTTCTTTCTCAGGCGATTGACGAGTTTAAGAAAGTCAATAAGATTATGGGTGTGGAATTTGCAGACAGACTCAAGAAAGTTGTTGATGAGTATAATAACCGTCGTCGTGATGAAGCGTATGCCAACGAAGTCCTTGATGATGTTGCGGAGCAGCTTGCACAGTTGTTGTCTGAACTGAAAACAGAAAAGAACTCCTTCAAGAATATGGGTATAGATTATGAAGAAAAAGCTTTCTATGATATTTTGAAAGCAGTTTCCAAGAAGTTTGAGTTTGAATATCCGGACGA
>QFCH01002002.1_pt1 | contig 96827 bp, 86 predicted proteins | sample 5346071 | NCBI WGS metagenome assembly QFCH01 (sample SAMN09062255, study PRJNA434731) | Human gut metagenome, whole genome shotgun sequencing project. | isolation source: stool timepoint B chromium assembly | host: Homo sapiens | collected 2015
TGATGTAAATCGCTGTTTTTTTAGTTTTTTATCAAATGAAGTACATCCCGTCTATTTACTATGAAAGTCCTGAACGGCAGCCATGAATGAGTCATGCTTACATGAACGAATTCATGGATATCGGGCAGGCTAAACTGTATGAGTAAGCAGGGCAATCGCCCGGATTACGAATGCAGTTGGCAGTTACGGGAGTGCCATAGGCACGGAGTAACTGACTTTCATATATTTACATCTTAATAGAGCTTTGCACCTGCTGGAATATGGTTATCCACCATCAGCAGATGAAGTTCTTCATCCTCTGAATCTTTCAGATTGTTCACTGCTGAAAGAAGCATACCACAGGATTCAATTCCCATCATCTTACGTGGTGGAAGGTTTGTGATGGCAATAAGTGTCTTGCCAACCAGTTCTTCCGGTTCATAATAAGCATGAATACCGCTTAAAATGATTCTGTCTGTGCCTGTACCGTCATCCAGAGTGAACTGTAATAACTTCTTAGACTTCTTAACAGCTTCGCAGGCTTTGACCTTAACAGCACGGAAATCAGATTTGCTGAATGTATCGAAATCTACCATTTCTTCAAATAATGGCTCAATCTTTACATTTGAGAAATCAATTTCTTCCGGTTCGGTCGCAATCTGGTCGCAATTTTCTTTTACAGCGCTCTCAGATGCCTTATTTGCTTTCTTGTCAGCGTCCAGTGACTTCATTGTCGGGAACAATAATACATCACGGATAGCCTGGCTGTCTGTCAGCAGCATTACCAGACGGTCAATACCGTAACCGATACCACCTGTTGGCGGCATACCGATTTCCAGAGCATTCAGGAAATCTTCATCTGTATGGTTAGCTTCATCATCACCGGCTGCAAATGCTTCTTCCTGTGCAGCAAAACGTTCTCTCTGATCGATCGGATCATTCAGCTCTGAGTAAGCATTGCACATTTCACGGCCGTAAATATACAGCTCGAAACGTTCTACCAATTCAGGATTGGATGGTTTCTTCTTAGTCAATGGTGAAATTTCAATCGGATGATCTGTGACAAATGTAGGCTGGATCATCTTGTCTTCACAGAATTCTTCGAAGAAGAGATTGATGATGTCACCCTTCTTGTGACGTGCTTCATAAGCAACATGATGCTCGTCAGCCAGTTTCTTGGCTTCTTCATCTGTCTTCACTTCTGTAAAGTCTACACCTGAGTATTTCTTAACTGCATCCATCATTGTGATACGTTCAAATGGCTTGGACATATCAATGATCGTGCCGTTATAGCTGAGTACTGCGCTGCCGCAGACTTTCTCTGCAAGGTAACGGAACATACTCTCTGTCAGTTCCATCATGCCTTCATAGTCTGTGTAAGCCTGGTATAATTCCATCAATGTAAATTCCGGATTGTGACGGGTATCAACACCTTCGTTACGGAATACACGGCCGATTTCGTAAACTCTTTCAAGACCGCCGACAATCAGACGTTTCAGATAAAGCTCCAGAGAAATACGAAGCTTCACATCTTCATCCAGCGCGTTGTAATGTGTCTCGAAAGGTCTTGCTGCTGCACCGCCTGCATTGGATACAAGCATCGGCGTCTCTACTTCCATGAAGCCGCAGCCGTCAAGGAAGTTACGGATTTCCTTAAGAATCTGGGAACGTTTGATAAATGTATCTCTGACTTCCGGATTCATGATCAGATCCACATAACGCTGACGATAACGAATATCTGTGTTTGTCAGGCCATGGAACTTCTCAGGAAGTGTATGCAGACTCTTGGAAAGGAGTGTGATCTCTGTTGCATGAATAGAAATCTCACCTGTCTTTGTCTTGAAAACTTTGCCCTTGATGCCAATGATATCACCGATATCAAACTTCTTGAACGCCTGATAGGCCTCTGTACCCAGTTCATCTCTTGCTACATAAGACTGAATATCTCCCTGCAGATCACGGACATTGCAGAAAGAAGCCTTACCCATGACACGCTTCTGCATCATACGGCCGGCTACAGTCACTTCCTGACCTTCAAGTTCATCAAAATTGTTCTTAATCTCCATGCTGTGATGGGTTACGTTATACTTAGTGATCAGAAACGGGTCATTGCCTGCTGCCTGAAGGTCAGCCAGCTTGCCGCGTCTGATCTTATCCTGTTCACTGACATCTGGTGTCTGATTGTTCTTTGCCTCTGCCACGTTGCTCTCTCCTGTTCTATTCGATAACTGATTTCTGTGTTTCCTATACTAAATTCAAGTGCTTATCCATAAAATGAAGCCCTTGTCTATATTAAACTTTTGCACGTACAAAAAATTGATTAATTGCGATTGCTGAAGATTAAGCTCTTGCGATCTCAAGGATCTTGAATTCCAGGTCACCGGAAATAGTCTCAACAACGATTGTCTCGCCAACCTTGGAACCGATGAGTGCTGCACCTACCGGTGATTCATTGGAAATCTTGCCGTTTAATGCATCTGCTTCTGTAGAACCGACGATTGTGTATTCTACTTCTTCGTCCATCTCTACATCATATAACTTCACACGGCTGCCGATACCAACAGTATCTGCATCCACTTCATCCTGACCAACAACTTCTACATTCTTCAGAAGTTTCTCAAGTTCTTCGATACGTGCTTCGATATCTCTCTGCTCGTCCTTTGCTGCATCGTACTCAGCATTTTCAGAAAGGTCACCCTGTTCTCTTGCTTCCTTGATCTTCTGTGCAACTTCCTTACGTTTGTATACCTTCAGATCAAATAATTCATCCTCCAGCGCTCTTAACCCCGCAAATGTCATAATATTCTTCTTTGTTTCAGCCATAATAAAATATCCTTTCTATTCTGTTATTCTATCTTATCTCTGAATTACTCAGTCATTCTCGAAATGTCATTTGTCAAAACCGGATCTGATATGTTTTGACTCACGCAAAACTTATCTATTCTATCCAGCATACATCCCTGTATTATATCTTATTGACATTTCACTGTCAACTGATTCCTTTACTTAACCCCCTGATTGATGCTATATTTTTCATCATGATCGATTGGTTTTTCATAGGCTTTTATGCCGCCTTCACTGTACGCCAGCCAATCTGCCAGAAGCTGTTTCAACGCTTCATAAGATTCTACTTCATTCACTGCCTGACGCATTCTGGCGGAGCCATGATAACCGGCTGTATACCAGGCCACATGCTTGCGCATTTCCCGAATACCCTGATATTCGCCCTTGTAACGGATATGCATCTCGGCATGACGCAGCATCATATCTGTCATCTCTTTCAGCGACGGTTTCTCGTGAAGGATTCCCTTCTCCAGATAATCAATGATATCTCTGAACAGCCATGGGTTGCCTCTGGCACCTCTGGCTGCCATAATGGCATCACATCCTGTTTCCTCGATCATCCTTCTGGCATCCTGAGGAGTAAAGATATCACCATTTCCGATCACAGGAATCTTCACGGCTTCTTTCACCCTGCGGATGATCTCCCAATCGGCCTTTCCGCTGTAATACTGTTCTCTCGTTCTTCCGTGAACAGCAACTGCAGAAGCGCCATTGGCCTCCGCGATCTTCGCCATCTCTACCGCATTGATATGTTCATCATCAAAACCTTTTCTGATCTTGACTGTCACCGGCTTGTCAATGGCATCGACCAGACTTCTGACAATCCTGCCCGCCAGCTCCGGCTGCTTCATCAGCGCAGATCCCTCACCATTGTTGACAACTTTCGGCACCGGACATCCCATATTGACATCCAGCACATCAAAATCTCTGTCTGCGATCATTCTGGCCGCTTCTGCCATGATATCCGGATCTGAGCCAAATAGCTGCAGGGAAACCGGACGTTCCTGAGGTACTGTTTCCATCAGAAGAAACGTATTTTTGTTCTTATAAGTAATGGCTTTGGCACTGACCATCTCTGTACATACCATACCACACCCCTGTTCGCGGCAAAGCACACGAAATGGCAGGTCCGTAACGCCTGCCATGGGTGCCAGTATAACGGGACGTTCAATGCAAAGATCTCCAATCTGTAATGGTTTCATCATCATATGCACGACATTTCCTTTTTATTCCGATATTTGAAGCTTGCTGACAAGCAGCCCGCATCTAAGCTCTCCTGCCTTTTTTGCTGCTGACCGCATTCTTATAGTAAATGATACGCAATCCCTGGAGGGTCAGCATATTGTCATAAATATCTATGGCATCTGTCTCATCCGCGATCACCTTGCCGAAGCCGCCGGTTGCCACTACTTTGATATTCTCCAGTCCTGACTCTTCCTTCATCTTGCGGACAATATATTCTGTTTCTCCGATGGTACCATAGACAATGCCCGCCTGAATGCATTCTGTTGTATCCTTCGTCAGAATCGTCTTTGGCTTTCTGATCTCCACTTCAGGAATTCTGGCCGCATCACTGGTCAGGGCCTGAACACTTGTCTGAATGCCCGGTGCTATAACAACGGAATCCAACTTACCGTCCTCTAAAACAAGCTGATAGGATGTGGCTGTTCCGTAATCAATAACAATGGCCGGCACACCATATAATTCCTTGACAGCCGCTGCATTGACAATCAGATCCGAACCTGCTTCCTTCGGATTCTCCGCACCGACTTTGACGCCAGTTTTCACGCCGGGACCGACAATAATCGGATGAACATGGAAATATTTGATGCAGGCATTGGTCAGTGAATACATAACATTCGGCACAACGGACGCGATAATAATACCTTCTATGTCATGATGGCTGGCATTGGACAAACGAACCAAATCACGCAGAAGGACACCATACTCATCGGATGTTCTCGGAACTTTCGTCGTCACACGATAAACCTTCAAAAGCTTTGCTCCATTAAAGGTACCCAATGTGATATTTGTATTGCTGACATCAATCGCCATTATCATCTTCCAGATCCTCCCCTAAAAAGAAAACTTTGTAATAGGTTTCCAGTGACTCAAATAATTCCTGCTTCTCCTGCTGCATCTGTTTGATTTTCAACACACTGCCGATCTCATCATAAAGAAGATCCCCTTCATCGGCAGATGTATTGAGTTCAAGATTGCCGTTCTCATCAAACTCCAGAGACAGCACACCGCCCACATCCTCTGTAAACAGCACGCACATAATTTTCAGCTCATCTTTCACATGCTGCGGCAGTCCATCAAAATTCTCATTCAGATAAAATTTCTTCTCGTATGCACTGGACGCACATAAAACCATTTTATCCTGAAACATATTTATCCTCCTTCTATCGCCCGAAGTGCATTCATCCTACTTCAGCCTTACAACTTAAATTCTTCTATTCCTGTCTTATCTCCTGCAGATCATCATTGTTCTCTGCAAATTATACATAGCCTAAAACGCCTCTGACAGACACCTCTCCGGATATAACAGCAGTTCTTGTTCCGTCTGTCTTCTCCACAAGCAGTGCGCCTTCACTGTCAATACCGCATGCTGTGCCTTCATACTGACTGCCCCTCTCTTCGATATACACTTTGCGTCCCATATTAACAAGACGCTGATTGTAGCTCTCCACCATCAACGACAGATTTTCTGTCTGAAGGAACTGATCGTAGTATTTCTCAAAGGATTTCCAGACATCTGCAATGATTTCTGCGCGCTTATAATATTCGCCGGTGATCACATGCATAGATGCAGCCACCGCCGCAATATCCTCCGGAAAATCATCCGTATTCACATTAATGCCGATGCCAATCACCACATAATGGATATTGTCCAGTTCCGAACTCATCTCTGTCAGGATACCGCAGACCTTCCGGCCATTGATCACAATATCATTCGGCCACTTAATGGCACATCCCTCTACCCGGCTGCTGATGGCATCATAAACTGCCATGGCTGCCACCAGTGTCAGCATAGACGCTGACATCGGATGAATCTGAGGTCTTAAAAGAATACTCATCCAGATACCGCTGCCCTTCGGTGAATGCCACGGTCTTCCCCGTCTGCCTCTGCCGGACACCTGACGCTCGGCAACCACCAGCGTACCGTGGGAAGCTCCCTGTTCAGCCAGCATCTTGGCCGTCTGATTCGTTGATTCCTGTTCCTCTTCGTACACAACAGGATGTCCGGCCCACTCCGTCTCCAGAAGGCTGTCCACTTCTTCAGCTGTCACAATATCTGGTGTCTGAATTAATTTATAGCCTTTATTCTTCACAGCATCGATGACATAGCCTTCGTCTTTCAGCTGATTCATCACCTTCCAGATGGCTGTTCTTGATACATCAAGCATCCGACACAGCTCCTGGCCAGACACATAGTCCTCTGCCTCCCTGAGACATTTTAAAATCTTCTCTTTCATGTCCTGACCTCCACTTTTATCCTTCATCCACTCAATACGAACCCATATGATACGATATTAACCTATTTTCACCAATTTATCAAGAGCTGTAAAACATGCGCTGCGTTTTTTTATGAAATCGCAAAAAAGAATGTGCCTCACCTCCCATCATCGGGAAATGGACACATTCTATACGATCCGTTTATAAAGCTTTGACGTTGCATTCGCTTTCTCTGGAATCGTCAAATACCGACTTGTAGGACAGCGGATACAGAACCAGTCCCAGAACACATGCCCAGAACACATCAATAACGGAATGCTGTTTCAGGAAAACGGTTGACATGCAGATGGCAAGTGCCAGAACATAAGAGCCGAAACGTACCAGTTTCTTATGCTTAAAAGCGTTGGAATGCTGAATCACCGTATTGACAGCAATACTATTGAATACATGAATGGATGGACAGACATTCGTTGCTGTATCCACTGACCAGATCATCCCCACCAGTCTTGATAAAATATTGGTATTGGTAATCTCCGGTCTCAGGCTCAATCCATTCGGGATCAATGTATAGATGACCAGACAGATGATCATTCCGGTAAACATATATCGGCATGCATGATAAAAATCTTCTCTTGATTTTATGTAAAAGTAAACGAATGTACCGGCAATCCATACAAACCAAAGTAAATACGGTACAATAAAATATTCACAAAACGGAATCTTGTCATCCAGCTTCGAGTGGATCGTTAACACAGGCTTCGCATACTTCTCCAACAGAGAAAACCAGGTGAAATATACGAGCATAAATACAACTACAAACTGCAATGGGTGCTTAATCGTCCATTGTCTCAATTTCCTCATAAAAACTCCTCCACAACACATGATTACATTATGGTTTCAATTTAAAACATTCTCTTACTTGATACAAACAGAAGTATACACCCATTTTTTAAAGATTGTCTATCTAAATTCTGAAAAATTTCTTAAACATTCTCGTAATAAGTTTTGTAAAAAAAACACAAACAGCTGTACAATCTGCACAGCTGCCTGTTTCATCTCTAGTATGAATTTGCAAGTTTTGCAAAGTGCTATTTCGTATCAGCTTCTTTGACAACTTCCGCGATTGATGTTGCTAACCCTGCAATCCCCTGGATATCTGATGGAATGATGATCTTCGTGGACTTGCCGTCAGCAGCCTTCGCAAAGGCTTCCAGGCTCTTCAGCTGAAGTACCGCTGAGTCCGCACCGGCTTCCCGGATAAACTTGATACCATCGGCATTGGCCTGCTGGATCTTCAGGATTGCCTGTGCTTCACCTTCTGCCTCACGGATCTTGGCTTCCTTCACAGCTTCCGCATGAAGGATAGCAGACTGCTTGTCAGCTTCAGCCTGAAGGATCACAGATTCCTTGTGGCCTTCTGCCTTCAGGATAGCAGAACGTTTCTCACCTTCTGCGATCAGAATGGATTCTCGTCGTTCACGTTCAGCCTTCATCTGTTTCTCCATGGCATCCTGGATCGCTGACGGAGGAATGATATTCTTCAGCTCGACACGGTTAACCTTGATGCCCCATGGGTCTGTCGCCTCATCCAGTGTAGAACGCATCTTGGCATTGATGATCTCACGGGATGTCAGTGTCTCATCCAGTTCCAGATCACCGATGATATTACGAAGTGTTGTTGCTGTCAGATTCTCGATGGCCATGATCGGATTCTGAACACCGTAGCAGTACAGCTTCGGATCTGTAATCTGATAAAATACAACGGTATCAATACGCATGGTAACATTATCCTTGGTGATCACCGGCTGCGGTGCAAAGTCTACAACCTGTTCCTTCAGGATAACTTTCTTGGCAACCTTGTCAATGATCGGCATCTTGATATGAAAGCCGACAGACCAGGTTCCCTGGTAGGCGCCTAATCGTTCAATAACATAAGCATGTGCCTGCGGAACGATTTTCAGGCAGGATGCCAGAATCAACAGCAGGATAATAATTAATACAATTCCCAAAATCATATTAGTCTCCTTTCTTTTGTCCTTCGACAATTAACTTAACACCTTCAATGCCGACAATTGTCACTGCATCGCCGATCTTGAAAACAACTGTATCATCGGAACTTCTCGCTGTCCATTCCAGACCATTGATCACGACCTGTCCCTGACTCTTCAGATTGTTGATGTCAACAATCACACGGGCCGTCTTGCCCACCAGTGCCTCTGTATTGGTCTTGATCGTCTTCGTGTTCAGATACTTCACAGCCAAAGGTCTTGTAAAGAACAGCAGCACAACAGATACTACTACAAATACACCGATCTGAATGCCCTGATTCATTCCAAGCAATGCCGCAAAAAATGCAAACAGAGCGCCTGCGGCAAACCAGATCGTTGTCAACCCCAGTGTTACAATCTCTATGATCAGCAGGACTGCCGTCAAAGCCAGCCAGATAATCTCCATTTGTTCCACGCAAATTCCCTCCTTGCCTTGCCATCCTCAAGATTCGCTCGTATCAGATGTCTGTAGTTGTCTTCATCATATCATTTTTTACAGTCTCTGTCTATAACATTCCCTGTAATACATGACAACTTATTCCCTTATTTTAAATATCTCTGAATTTTCCGAAAATTATATTACCAAATCATAACGATTTACTTAATACTCTTTGCGTCTTTGACGATTTGCCTCGTACATCAGAACTGCAGCTGCAACTGAGGCATTCAATGATTCCAGCTGTCCTCCCATAGGAATGCGAATATAATCCGTGGCAGAATCCGCTGCTTCCTTTGTCAGTCCATTCCCCTCATTGCCGATCAAAAATCCTGATGGCTGTCTGTAATCTTCTCCGTCATAATTGTTCCTGCCTTTCAGGTGTGCGGCATACAAACGAATCCCCTGAGCTTTTGCCTGGCCGATCGCTTCACAAAAATCATCCGCATACACAAACGGCATTCGGTACAAGGATCCCATGGTCGCTCTGATCGTCTTCGGATTATAAATATCCACTGTGTCTCTGCTCATTATAATCCCCGTCACTCCGGCACCTTCCGCTGTCCGCATCATCGTTCCGAGATTACCCGGATCCTGAATATTCTCAAGGAAAAGCAATAGTGCATCCGGCTGCTTCAGAATATCCTCCAGACAATTCTCCTGCTGACGGACCACCGCCATAATTCCCTGGGGCGTCTGTGTATCGGAAATCTGCCTGAACACCTGATCATCCACGATCAGCGCCTTCGAAAGATCCAGTCCGCGCAGTTCAGGCGGATTTTTATAAAAGCCCTCGGACACATAAATTTTCACCAGTCTGTCCGCAGGGGTTTCTGCCACCATGCGGATGCCCTCCGCCACAAAACACTTTTCCCTTTTCCGCTGTTTGCTCTTGTTCAGCAGTTCTTTGACGTATTTCATCTGCTGATTGGAAACACTTGTAATCATGATCTTCTCCTTATACAAAAGGGACTGCCGCTTTCTCCCGATGGTCCGAAACCACTGTGGAATCATCTCACGACAGTCCCTGAATATCTCTTCTTCAGATTCAGTTGTAATCCGTTCTTTAATTGTTCAATCGATCTAGCGTGCCAGAATCTTCGCAACGCTGTACTGGAACGGGTCGATTTCCTTCTGCATTGCTAAAGCTTCTTCAATGTCATAATCAACATACTTGCCATCCTTGTAAGCAACAACGCGATTACTCTTGCCGCCCATCAATGCATCGACAGCATATGCTCCCATGACAGAAGCCATCACTCTGTCCTTCGCTGTCGGACTGCCGCCTCGCTGCAGATGTCCCAGGATGGTTGCACGTGTCTCAATACCTGTAGCCGCTTCAATCCGCTTCGCCATACTGGTTGAATGTCCGACACCTTCTGCATTGATAATAATATGATGTTTCTTGCCCCTTCTTCTGTTGGCAATAATATGATCGATCAATGCTTCCTCATCATAATTATATAACTCAGGAAGCAGGATATCTTCCGCACCATTGGCAATACCGCACCAGAGAGCAATATAACCGGCATTCCTGCCCATTACCTCAATGATACTGCATCGCTCATGGGAAGTCGATGTATCCCGAACCTTGTCAATGGCTTCCATGGCAGTATTCACTGCTGTATCAAAGCCGATGGTGTAATCTGTACATGCGATATCAAGATCGATGGTTCCCGGTACACCGATGGTATTAATACCATTGGCAGCCAGCTGTCTGGCCCCCTGGAATGAACCGTCTCCGCCGATGACAACAACGCTGTCTATACCGTGCTTCCGACAGATATCTGCACCCTTCTTCTGGCCTTCCGGTGTACGGAATTCCTCACATCTGGCTGTATACAAAAATGTACCGCCACGATTGATAATATCTGATACACTGCCTGCATACAGGTCAATGATCTCTTCCTCCAAAAGTCCTGAATATCCCTTCTGGATCCCCTTCACCTGACAGCCGTAAGCAATCGCCGTTCTGACGACCGCACGAACTGCAGCATTCATTCCCGGTGCATCTCCACCGCTTGTCAGTACACCTATTGTTTTTACGCCATCATTCATGCTCGATTCCTCCACTTACGCTGTCTTTATCTTTCATTCGGGCATCTCTCTTCAGTTCTGTCCATCTGCTGTCTGCCCACATAAACCCATTGAAAATATTTTAATACAGTTTTAAAAGCTTTTCAAGACAGTTTCCCTAACTTTTACGTTTTCTTTTCCCATCTGGCTTCCAAGCTGCTCCAGAAGCATTTCATCTGCCTTGACATTCCATGAAACCGGCAGCTTCTTGATGGCTTTTTCTTCTTTGCAGAAGATGATTACCCGATCATTGCCCGAATGTCCTGCCAGTGTCCTATAAAGCTGCTCCTGCTTTTCTATAAAATTGTTTTTATTCGGATACTGCAGCCAGACCTCCTTCGGAATATTATCAAAAGGCATGATCTTTTCGGCGATCAGCTTTGCCTGCTGATCTTCTGATGCAGACACACGGCCCCTGATATACAGCTTTGCCTCCTCCACCAGTTCTGATTGATGCCGTTCATAATCATTCGGAAATACAATGACTTCCACGGTACCCATGAGATCTTCCAGCTGAAGGAAAGCCATCATTTTGTTGTTTTTGGTGGACTTTACAGTTTTTGATGTCACCATGCCGCCCACAACTACAACGGACTGATCCACCACCTTCGGCATGCCGGTCTCCTCATCCACATAAAAATCTGATGTGACGGCTGTAACATTTTTGCGCCAGCTCTCTGCCACATCATCTAAAGGATGACCGCTGATATATACGCCCAGAACTTCTTTTTCAAAGGACAAAAGCGTTCCTTTATCGTACTCACCCACATCCGGATAATGGATTTCAAAAGCCTGCTTTTCTTCCTCATCCATAAAATCAAATAATGTCATCTGACCGCTGAAATTCTTCTTGCGGTCCTGTGCCACCTGATCCATGATCTGTGCATAGACCATCATCTGCTGCCGTCTGGTGGCTCCGAAGCTATCAAAGGCCCCGGCCTTGATAAAGTTTTCAATAGTCCGCTTATTCACCTCTTTGCCGCTCATACGCTCGATAAAATTCTTCAGACTTGTAAAAGGTCCCGCCAGTAAACGTTCCTGTTCGATTGCAGCCACAACCGGTCTTCCGATACTCTTGACCGCAGACAGACCATAAAGAATCTTTCCGTTGTCAACAGAAAAAGCACTGACGCCATGATTGATATCCGGCGGCAGGATCCGGATTCCCATCTGACGGCAGGTCATAATGTATTCTGCCACTTTCACGGAATTGTCAATAACCGAAGTCATCAGGGCTGCCATAAATTCTACCGGATAATAATACTTCAGCCAGGCTGTCTGATAGGACACGATGGTGTAGGCTGCCGCATGGGATTTATTGAAGGCATACTTGGCAAAATCTGTCATTTCATCAAAGATCCTGTTTGCTGTTGCTTCATCAATGCCATTGGCGATACAGCCCGGTACACCAAGTTCCTCATTACCGTAGACAAAATACTGGCGCTCCTTGGCCATAACATCGGCTTTTTTCTTGGACATGGCTCGGCGCACCAGGTCACTTCGGCCAAGATCATAGCCGGCCAGCTTCATAACAATCTGCATAACCTGTTCCTGATACACAATACAGCCATAGGTTGGCTCGAGAATCTCTTCCAGCTGCGGGCATTCATAGCTGATGGATGCGATATCATTTTTGCCCTTGATGTAGCGGGGAATGAAATCCATCGGGCCCGGACGATAAAGGGAAATGCCGGCAATGATGTCTTCCAGATTATGCGGTTTTAACTCCTTCATGAAGCTCTTCATTCCTGAACTTTCAAGCTGGAAGATGCCATCTGTTTTTCCTGTTCCGATCATATCAAAAACCGCTTTATCATCGTAATCGATCTCCTTCATGCTGACCTGCTGTCCACCGCCTGCATTAATGAGTCTCACGGCATTCTGGATCACCGTCAATGTACGGAGTCCAAGGAAATCCATCTTCAGAAGACCTAACTCTTCCAGGGTTGTCATGGTATACTGTGTCGTAATAACATCATCTGCCCCCCGGGACAGCGGTACAAATTCGTCCACCGCCTTCGGACTGATCACAACACCGGCTGCATGCATAGATGTATGTCTCGGAAGTCCCTCCAGTCTTCTGGCCATATCGATGAGATTATGAATGCTGTCATCACCCTCATAGAGTTTTCTGAGCTCAGGATTCATCTTCAATGCCTTATCGATGGTAATGCCCAGTTCATTCGGAATCATCTTTGCCACGCTGTCACATACAGCATAAGGCAAATCCAGCACACGTCCCACATCACGGATAACACCTCTTGCTGCCATGGTACCGAAAGTAACAATCTGTACGACACGCTCCTTGCCGTATTTGCGGACGACATAATCAATGACTTCCTGACGTCTCTCGAAGCAGAAGTCCACGTCAATATCCGGCATGGTGACGCGGTTCGGGTTCAGAAAGCGCTCAAAGAGCAGATTATAACGAATCGGATCCAATGTGGTAATATCCAGGCAGTAAGACACGATACTTCCTGCTGCGGAGCCTCGCCCCGGTCCCACCATAATGTCATGCTTCTTGGCGTAATGAATGAAATCCCAGACAATCAGGAAATAATCCACAAATCCCATGGTCTTAATGGTATTCAACTCATAGCTGACACGCTCTTTAAGCTTCTCATCTGCCTCTGGATATCTTTCATAAAAACCGTCCCAGACAAGCTTCTGAAGATACCCCCACGAATCGTACCCTTCCGGTACCGGAAATTCCGGCAGTTTATAATGGCCAAACTCGATATTCACATTGCATCGCATGGCAATTTTGTGCGTGTTTTCAATAGCTTCTCTGGCATAAGGGAAAAGTGCTGCCATCTCTTCCGGGGATTTGACATAATATTGACCGCCTTCATAGCGCATACGGTCTGTGTCCGATACTTTCTTGCCTGTCTGGATACACAAAAGGACATCATGGGCCTGGGCATCCTCTGCTAATGTATAATGAATATCATTAGTGGCCACCAACTCAAGTCCCGTATCTTTCGCCAAACGCAGAAGCCCCTGATTCACGGTTTTTTGCTCCGGAATACCGTGATCCTGCAGCTCCAGATAAAAATGATCTTTTCCGAAAATACCGGACATTTCTTCTGCTGCATCCAGCGCGGTCTGATACAATCCCTTTCTTAAAGCATCAGGGATCTCACCGGCCAGGCAGGCGCTAAGGGCAATAATGCCTTCGTTGTATTGTTTCAAAAGTTCCTTGTCGATACGCGGTTTATAATAAAATCCCTCTGTAAAACCCCTGGACACAATTTTCATCAGGTTGTGATATCCGGTATCATTTTCCGCCAGCAATACAAGATGATGATACCGGTTGCTGCTCATATTCCCGCTCTTTTCAAAGCGTGATCCCGGTGCCACATACACTTCACAGCCAATAACCGGATGAATGCCCTGTTTTTTTGCTTCTTTATAAAAATCAATGACGCCGAACATGACACCATGATCCGTGATCGCTACACTATCCATGCCGAGCTCTTTGACTCTTGCAACCAGCTCTTTAATTTTATTCGAGCCATCCAGCAAGCTATACTCTGTATGGACATGCAAATGTGTAAAATCCATCCTCCAGCTCCTTTCCTTTCGATTCAGGTCGAATGTATGCTGCTCACCACTTTTACAAAAAGCAGGCATCTTCTCCGACCGCGATAAAAAAGGCCGCTGTAAAACGGGTACCCGCACAATCCTTCCATGCATAAGAACCGGTTTTACAACAGCCTCTCTTCTCTATCCTGATAGATATTCTATTTCGATGTTGTCAGATATTCTTCAATCTTGTCCATTGCTTCTTCTTCATCCACACCTTTGGTGATGATCGTCACTTCTTCACCCGGTACAATAGAAAGTGTCATCATACCCATAATACTCTTCGCATTGACTTTTTTATCTTCAACTTCTACGTAAATATTGCTTTCAAACTGGCTTGCTACCTGTACAAGTAAAGCCACCGGACGTGCTTCCATATCTGTAGGAATATTGATTGTAATGTTCTTTGAAATCATAAAAATATACCTCGCCTTTCGATAATACCCCTATTGTTGATGTCGTTCCCGCAATTCATCAGCAAAAAGACTAATTTTCTTCAGTCTGTGATTCACACCCGACTTGCCAACCGGCGTATCCAAAAGCTGACCAAGCTCGGCCAGCGTCGCCTCAGGATAGCGGACCCTCAATTCTGCCATCTCCTGGAGAGATTCCGGTAATTCGTCAAAAGCTGACGACATCTGAATGAATCTGATATCTTCAATCTGTTTCACTGCCGCAGAAACAGTTTTGTTAATATTCGCTGTTTCGCAGTTCACTTTACGGTTCACATTGTTGCGCATATCTTTGACAATGCGGACATTCTCCATATCCATCAGTGCATTATACGCACCCATGATGTTCAGCAGATCCACAACCTGCGAACTATCCTTGACATAGACAACAAAATACTTTCTTCGTTTGATGACTCTTGCATTGATATTGAATGTCTCCATGATCATCTGCAGCTGCTTCGCCTTAGCTTCACTGAGACAGACAATTTCAAAATGATAGGTCTTCACCGGATCACTGACTGACCCGGATGCCAGAAACGCACCTCGGATAAAAGCCCGTTTGCAGCATTCCCTTTGAATGATCAAACTGTCCGATATGGAAAAATCTTCCTCAATCACACCGAATGGTTTCATCAGTCTGCATGTCATAAGGATCTTTCTCGCCGTTTCGTCGTCATTGACCGACAAAATATAAGATCTGCTCTTATTCAGACTGGAACTATGCCGTATTGAGATATCCGTATTTATATTATATGTTTTTTTCAATAATGTAAAGTACTTTCTTGCAACGGTTACATTTTCTGTATGAATTTCTATGCGGACACGATCTTTTTCATCAAAAATCACCTTGCCGCACATACTGATAATTGCCGCTGTCTCCGCGATACAGCAGTGACGCGGATTATTACAGTCTTTCGAAAGTTCTTCTTTGACTTTGCTGGAAAATGACATCACATCACCTCATCTGACTGCCCTTACGCTGACTGTCTCTGTCCACATCTCTATGTTCAGCTTTCACACTGTATTCAAGATCTTTGAGACATTCATACAGGGCATTGGTGATGGTCACTGAGCGATGTTTGCCGCCGGTACATCCAATAGCCACCACCAGCTGATTCTTGCCCTCCGCAATATAACGCGGGATCAGGAAAACAAGCATATCATACAACTGTTTTAAAAAAATCTCTGCATCTTCCGATTTCATGACATAATCGTACACAGGCTTGTCATTCCCGGTCTGATGCTTCAATTCCTCTACATAATAGGGATTTGGCAGAAAACGCACATCAAAAACAAGATCTGCATCCGCCGGAATCCCGTATTTGAATCCAAATGAAAGTAATGTAATATAAAAATTACTGTAATCTTTGTCATCCACAAAAATATGCTGTATCTCTTTCTTCAGATCACGGATCAGCAAATTACTTGTATCTATGATATAATCGGACTGCTTTTTCAGGAAGCTCAGTCTCTGACGCTCTTCCACAATAGCCGCCTCAATTCTTCCGCCTGCAGCCAGGGGATGACTTCTTCTCGTCTCTTTATAACGCTTGATCAGCTTGTCATCCCTGCAGTCCATAAAAAGGATCTCATAGTCATAGCCTTCATCTCTGACGGATTTCAGAACATCCCCCAGCATATTCAAATGGTTTCTGCTGCGGATATCAATTCCCAGTGCCACTTTGGACATCATATTTTCTTCATGCCAGCTGATTTCTGCAAATTTCAGGATCAATGGTACCGGAAGATTATCAACACAAAAATAGCCTGCATCTTCAAGCATCTTCAGTACAGAACTCTTTCCTGCTCCTGACATGCCTGTCACAATTACAAAACGCATTTTATCCCCCCTGTTAAAACTCTCCGATCATTCTGACTTCCGGTTCAATCCGAACACAGAACTGTCGATCCACCTCCTGCTGCACATGACGAATTAAAGTCATAACATCTGCTGCAGTTGCATGGCCGACATTAATGACAAAACCGCTGTGCTTCTCGGAAACCATCGCATCCCCCACACGAAAGCCTTTTAAGCCGCAGTCCTGAATTAATTTGCCGGCAAAATAGCCCTCCGGACGTTTAAATGTACTGCCTGCACTTGGATATTCCAGCGGCTGCTTTTCTTTTCTTGATCTGGATAATTCAGCCACCTTTTCTGTAATCGCCATAGCATCCCCTTTTGTAAAGGAAAAGCCCGCCCTCAGAACAACCAGGGGCTGCTCCATCATCACACTGTGCCGATAGGAAAGCTTCAATCTGTCTCTTTCCAGACGCAGAACTGCCCCGGTCTCATCCATGAGCTCTGCCCATAAAAGATTGTCACTGATCTCACCGCCGTAAGCACCTGCATTCATCGTCACGCCGCCGCCGAGGGTTCCCGGTATACCTGTCGCATATTCAAAACCTGTATAGCCTTTGGATGACACCTGACGCGCCAGGCTCGACAACATCACACCGGCACCTGCTTCCACCAGCAATTCTGTCCCTTTTTCCTCATAGGCAACATCATCCATTGTATGACAAATATGAAAAACAACACCGCGGTAACCGCCGTCTCCCACAAGGAGATTACTGCCATTACCTGTAATAAAATAATCCACACCTTCCGCTCTGCAAAGTGCAACCCCTCTTCCAAGAGACGCCGCATCTTCAGGCACAACAAAATAATCTGCCGGTCCGCCGATCCGGAAGGTTGTATGGGCAGACATCGGCTCATCTTTTAAGATGTGGTCCGCTCCTGCCGCTTCTGATAATTTATGATAAAAATCCATATAAACCTCTTGTTCTTTAATTCTTGTCCCAGTTTAAATCAGATCATTGTCCAAATACAATCTACAACGTACAGACCATGCCGGCCGCACCGATCATACCGGCATCATTGCCAAGAGATGCCAGTGCAAACTTTGTATCGGCAGATGCATGAAAAGCATAATTCTTATAATAGCGGCTGATACCTTCAATGAGATATTCACCCGCTTTTGACACACCGCCGCCGATAACAAATATATCCGGGTTGACAACACATGCGATATAAGCCGCTGCCCTTCCCAATTGCTTCATCATATTCTCTGCCGCCTGCTCTGCAAGGGCATCTCCGGCTTTAGCTGCATCCAGCACATCCTTGGCTGTCAGCGGTGAAATATCTCTTAATACGCTATCCTGACTGCATTCTGCCAGTTTCTTTTCTGTAAGATTCACAATACCTGTGGCAGACGCCACCTGTTCAAGACAGCCTCTATGACCGCATCCGCATGTTCCCACAACTTCATCCGAATCAACGATCACCATATGCCCGATCTCACCGGCTGCACCATTGGCACCTGAAATAATGCGGCCATTCTGGATAATGCCGCCGCCAACGCCGGTTCCTAATGTGAACATCACCAGGTTCTGAAAACCTTTGCCTCCGCCCTGCCACTGTTCACCAAGAGCCGCCACATTTGCATCATTCGCCGCTTTGACTTTCAAACCGGTTAATGCTGATAATTCATCTGCCACACGGACATTCCCCCATCCAAGATTCACACAACCCTGGACGATATTTTCATTCAAAACAGGCCCCGGCACACCAATACCGATGCCTGTCACCTGCTCTTTTGACAAATGGCCGGTATCCATTCTTCTTTGTATAGATGCCGCAATATCACTGAGGATCTCGGCACCATGATTCTCTGTTCTTGTAGGAATTTCCCACTTATCCTGCAATTGTCCTTCTATTGAAAATAATCCGATCTTAACCGTTGTGCCGCCAAGATCTACACCAAAACAATATTTATCCATTAGTCTTCCTCACGTTTCTTCTGAAGGTTGCCTGTCACACGGCGATACAGTTCATGGGCAGCATTGTAGCCCATCTGTTTCTGTCTGTGATTGATCGCTGCTGTCTCAACAATAATTGCCAGATTACGTCCCGGACGGATTGGAATGGAATGACAAACAACTTTATTGCCCAGGATTTCCTCATACTGTTCTTCCAATCCCAGACGATCATACTCACGCTCACGATCCCACTCCTCCAGTTTGATGATCAGGCTGATGCTCTGACTTTCTTCAACACTCTGAACACCATACAATGTCTTAACATCAATGATACCGATACCTCGCAGCTCAATAAAATATCTTGTGATATCCGGCGCTGTACCAATCAGCTCATCATTGTTGGTTTTTTTGATCTCAACCACATCATCGGATACAAGGCGGTGTCCTCGCTTAACCAATTCCAGAGCCGCCTCACTCTTACCGATACCGCTTTCGCCGGTGATCAGGACGCCTTCACCGAATACATCCACAAGTACACCATGGATGGAGATTCTCGGTGCCAATTCTATCTTCAGGAAACGGTTCAGTTCTGAGAAAAAGGATGATGTGCCGTCATCCGTTGCCAATACCGGAACACCGTATTTGTTGCCCAGTTCCATAAATAACGGACGCGGTTCAAGACCACGGCAGAAAATCATGCATGGAATACCGGCTTTAAAAATCTTCTCTGTCATCTCACGGATATAATCATCATCATGCATCTTCAGATAAGAATATTCCACCTTACCGATAAGCTGAATGCGGCTGTAATCAAAATACTCAAAGTAGCCTGCAAACTGCAGGGCCGGACGATTGACATCTGTCTGTCTGATGATAATCTTCTTCGTATCAACTTCCGGTGTCAAATTCTTTAAGTTAAACTTTTCAATAACTTTGTTCAGTTTTACACTGTAATTGCCTTTGCTGGTGTTGTACATTCTATCGCTCCATTCCCGTTCAAATAACCATTTCTTTTCAATCTTCGTCTCATTTTAACATATCTTTATATTTTCATCAATGAAAATACGCATAAACTGCTCTGGCACTTCCTGCATTCATACTTTCTGCCTTCATCAGTTCTTCCTCATCCGCCTCCCGGATTTTCTCAATACTGCCGAAATACTTCATCAATGCTTTTCTTCTGGCCGGTCCGATACCCGGGATCTCATCCAGCACCGACTTCACCTGCGTCTTACTTCTCAGCTGTCTGTGATATTCTATGGCAAAACGATGGGCTTCATCCTGCATTCTCGTAATTAATTTGAACATTTCTGAATGCGTATCAATGGGCAGTTCTGCCTGTTGATAGTAAAGGCCTCTTGTCCGATGGTGATCATCCTTCACCATGCCGCATACCGGGATATTCAGATGCATCTGATCAAGCACCTTCAACGCCACATTGACCTGCCCTTTGCCGCCATCCATCATCAGGACATCTGGGAAATCTGAAAACTTTCCATTTATATTCTGTCCGATTTCCTCAAGACCATGCTGAAAACGTCTTGTCAGCACTTCCTCCATGCAGCGATAATCATCCTGTCCTTTCACTGTTCGGATCCTGAACTTGCGATAGGCATTGCGCTTCGGCTTGCCATTTTCATAGACGATCATGGAACCAACGGTTTCCACACCGCTGATATTTGAAATATCAAAGGCTTCCATTCTGCGGATTCCTTCCGGAATGCCAAGCATATCTGCAAGTTCTCTGACTGCTCCGGTTGTTCTCGCTTCTTCCAGACGGATTTTCTCCCGGTCTTTTTTTAAAACATTCCGGGCATTCTCCGCGGCCAGTTCTACAAGACGTTCTTTCTGTCCCCGCTGAGGCACAACTTCACGAACTTTGTGTCCTTTGCGGTCTGACAGCCATTCGAGAATGATCTCTCTGTCATCCAGCGGATACTGCAGCATTAACGTGGACGGAACAAAAGGTGATGATGCATAATACTGTTTGACAAATGCTGTCAGGACCTGGCTTTCCGTATCATTGGCTACACCGGATACATAGAAATGCTCGCGTCCGATCAATCTGCCGTGACGGACAAAGAAAACCTGTACCACCGCTTCATCCTTATCTCTTGCAAATGCGATCACATCCTTGTCATCCATCTCCGCACTGGTAATCTTCTGCTTCTGATCAATCTGCTTTACACTGTTCAGCAAATCTCTGTAAGATGCCGCTTTTTCAAAATCCATTTTTTCAGAAGCCGCATACATCTTCTCCGTCAGCATCTGAATCACCGGCTGGAAATTGCCGCCAAGGAAATGCAGCATCTGCCGCACATTTTCACGGTATCCTTCCTGCGAGATGTAAGCCTGGCATGGTGCCTGGCACTGTCCCATATGATAATACAGACACGGCCTGTCATTGCCGGTCTCCTTCGGCAGACTCCTGCTGCAGTTCCGAATCTTGTAGATTTTCTGTGACAGATCAATAATATCTCTCACCGACTGGGAACTTGTATACGGGCCAAAATATTTGGCTTTGTCTTTCTTCATGGAACGCACCAGCATAATTCTCGGGAATGCCTCGCCTACAGTCACCTTGATATAAGGATAAGTCTTATCATCCTTCAGCATTGTATTGTATTTTGGCCGGTGCTCCTTGATCAGATTACACTCCAGAACAAGGGCCTCCAGCTCCGAATCTGTGATAATATATTCAAAACGCGCCACATGGCTGACCATCTGACGAATCTTCGGCGTATGATTTCTGCTGTTCTGAAAATACTGTCTGACTCGATTTTTCAGGATAATAGCCTTACCGACATAAATAATATCATCGTGGTCATCATGCATAATGTAAACCCCCGGCTTAGCAGGCAGCTTCTTCAATTCTTCCTGAATATCAAACATTGTTTTCTTCCTCCACACCGGGTGCTAAATCTCTTTAATTTTGAACAGTATCCAAGAGTCATTAAGTTTTAGCACCTGTATTATTTTTAAATAAAATGATGGTTATCAGCTTTTAGAGTATCTACAGCACAATTTTGTAAATATCATAATAAAAGGGCTGCTGCTTAATACAGACATGTTTTTTCTGTCTGTACTTTGCAGCAGCCCTTTTATAACGACTATGACTGATATTGATTGCTTAATCTTCTGATTTATTATCTAAGGAGACGTTGATATCGGATTCCGACGGCACATCATTGTCTGTTTCTGCTTCGTTTGAAACCGATTCAGCCTGCACATCTGTCTCTAAATCATTCTCAGATGAGTTTGAAACATTTTCTTCTGACTTCTCGGCTTCCGGATCCTGGATGCCTTTGACTTCACGGAAGATTTTCATGAATTCCTTGCCGGTGATTGTCTCACGCTCGATCAGGAAGGCCGCGATCTTGTCCAGGCAATCTCTGTTGTCAGCTAAAAGTGCCAGTGCCTTATCATAGGCTTCTTTCAGGATCTTCATAACTTCCTGATCAATTTCTGCTGCTGTCGCTTCACCACAATTAAGGGTGGCACGACCTCCCAGATACTGGTCTTCGACGGTTGTCAGACCAATCAGTCCAAACTTCTCAGACATACCATATTGAGTGATCATGGCACGCGCCAGTTTGGTTGCCTGCTCAATATCATTGGAAGCGCCTGTTGTCACACTGTCAAATACAATACTTTCTGCCGCACGACCGGCCAGCATTGTCACCAGTTCCTCACGGATCTGCTTCTCAGACATCAGATATTTTTCTTCCTCCGGCACCTGCATAACGTATCCCAGTGCACCCATCGTACGAGGAATAATCGTAATCTTCTGCACCGGCTCCGTGTTCTTCTGAAGGGCAGCCACAAGTGCATGACCCACTTCATGATAAGAAACGATCCTTCTCTCCTCTGCACTGAGTACACGGTCTTTCTTCGCTTTACCGGCGATAACCACTTCCACAGATTCAAAAAGATCAGACTGTGAAACTGCATTCCGGCCGTTGCGAACTGCCATAAGGGCAGCTTCGTTGATAATATTGGCCAGATCAGAACCAACCGCACCGCTTGTTGCCAGAGCAATTTCCCTGAAATCAACTGTTTCGTCCATGCAGACATTCTTCGCATGAACTTTCAGAACATCGATACGTCCTCTCAGATCAGGACGCTCTACAATAATCCGGCGGTCAAAACGTCCCGGACGAAGAAGTGCCTTATCCAAAATCTCCGGACGGTTCGTCGCTGCAAGAATAATGATGCCCTTAGACGAATCAAAACCATCCATCTCAGCCAACAGCTGGTTCAATGTCTGCTCACGCTCGTCATTGCCACCGAATCTTGAATCACGGCTCTTGCCGATGGCATCCAGTTCATCGATAAAGATAATACACGGCGCATTCTGCTGTGCCTGCTTAAAAAGGTCTCGTACTCTGGAAGCACCGACACCCACGAACATCTCTACGAAATCGGAACCTGAAAGACTGAAGAAAGGCACATTGGCTTCACCGGCAACTGCCTTGGCAAGCAATGTTTTACCTGTTCCGGGAGGCCCCACAAGAAGGGCACCCTTAGGCAGTTTCGCACCAATCTTCGTATACTTCTCCGGATTATGAAGAAAATCTACAATCTCTTTCAGAGACTCCTTCGATTCCTCCTGACCTGCCACATCCTTGAATGTGACGCCTGTCTTGTTCTGTACATAGAGCTTGGCATTGCTCTTGCCGACGCCCATAACACCACCGCCGCCTTTGAAAGCGTATCGGTAAAAAATCATCATCACTGCTACCATCAGAACCATCGGCAGCACAAAGGACAAAATACTGCTCAATACATAAGTTGTTGTGTCAACAACCTTACGTGAATATGTCACACCGGCATTGTCCAATTCTTCATACATACGTTCATCCTGAACATTGCCTGTATAATACTTAACATACTTATCATTCTTCAATTCGAAATAAATACGGTCGGAATCCAACTCAACCTTGGTGACCTTACCCTCCTGAACATCCTGCATAAACTCAGTATAAGTCACTTCCTTCTGAGAAGCGGATGTGATTTTGCCGGATAAAATCTGCGCAATGATCATCACAGCCACCGCAATGACCACCATAACGAGAAGGCTCTTCTTGTTCATATCATCCTTCTTGTTATTGCTGCCCCCAGAATCCTGATCCGGACGATTGTTGTTCATGTTCTTATCTTCCATATATCCTCCTGCCTATAGGCTTATTCATAATCCTATGTATTTCCCGCTGCTTTTGCAGGATGCACCTTTATATTATAAGTAAATATTCAAATCAAATCAATAGCAAACCAAACTTTTCACAAATTCTTTATTTTTCAGAATCACTTTTTTATAATAAAATTTTACAGTTTTTTCCAATTAAATTTTTTTCAAAAATTTGTAGATTCTTAAGAAAAGGTGCGCTATAATATCTTAGTTATTGATTGTCTTTTTTTCAAATGTAAACTTTATATTTTATTTTTCATATACTAAGGAGGCTCATTATGGCAGTAAAATATGTATTTGTCACAGGCGGCGTCGTATCCGGTTTAGGCAAGGGTATCACAGCGGCTTCTCTGGGAAGACTTCTGAAATCCCGCGGTTATTTCGTTACAATGCAGAAATTTGATCCATACCTGAATATTGACCCGGGTACAATGAACCCTTATCAGCACGGCGAAGTTTTCGTTACAGATGATGGTACAGAGACTGACCTGGATCTCGGACATTATGAACGTTTTATCGACTGTTCCCTCAACAGCCGCTCCAACGTAACCAGCGGTAAAGTTTACTGGGATGTTCTTTCCGGTGAACGTCGCGGCGATTACGGCGGCAGCACTGTTCAGGTTATCCCTCACATCACCAATGCCATCAAGAGCCGTTTCTACAGAAATCCATCCTCAAGAGAAACTGAAATTGCGATCATTGAAGTCGGCGGTACTGTAGGCGATATTGAAAGTCAGCCATTCCTGGAATCTATCCGTCAGTTCCAGCATGAGATTGGCCGTGAAAACTGTATGCTGATCCATGTAACATTGATTCCTTATATCAAATCTTCCGGCGAAATGAAAACAAAACCGACCCAGAATACTGTTAAGGATCTGCAGGCACTTGGTCTTCAGCCGGATGTCATTGTATGCCGTTCCGAACTTCCTCTGGATGACGGCATCAAGGACAAAATTTCTCTTTTCTGCAACGTAGATACGCATAATGTTATTGAAAATCTGGATGTTGATGTACTCTACGAAGCACCGCTTGCCCTTGAGAAAGAGAAACTGGCACAGGTTGTCTGCAAGCGTCTCGGCATTGATTGTCCTGAACCCGATCTGGACGACTGGAAAGCTATGATTCATGCATGGAAGAACCCAACAAAGAAAGTACGCATCGCCCTTGTTGGCAAATATGTCCAGCTTCATGATGCCTATATCAGCGTTGTTGAATCTCTGAAACATGCTGCATGCGCCAATGGTGCAGAAGTTGAGATCCAGTGGGTGGATTCTGAACTTGTAAGCTCCTTCAATGTTGACCAGATCCTGAAAGATGCCGATGGTATCCTTGTACCTGGCGGTTTCGGCGACAGAGGTATCGAAGGCAAGATTACAGCCATTGAATATGCCCGTACACACAATGTGCCGTTCCTTGGACTCTGCCTCGGTATGCAGATGGCCATCGTTGAATTTGCCCGCCATGTACTGGGTTATGCAGATGCACACAGTTCTGAACTGAATCCAAATACAACACATCCGGTTATCCACATCATGCCGGATCAGCACAATGTCACTGACCTTGGCGGTACACTCCGTCTCGGTGCTTACAAATGTGTCCTTGATGAGAATTCCAAAGCTTATGAGCTGTATGGCGAAAAAGTGATTGAGGAACGTCACAGACACCGTTATGAAGTCAACAACGAATACCGTGATGTACTGACTGAAAATGGTATGCAGCTGTGCGGTATTTCTCCTGACGGCCGTATTGTTGAAATGATCGAATTAAAGGATCACCCTTGGTTTGTGGCTACACAGGCTCATCCTGAATTCAAATCACGTCCTAATAAGCCGCATCCTTTGTTCAAAGGCTTTGTTGCAGCCGCTCTTGAATATGAAGATGCAGCCAAGTCTGAAGCCGAAGCACCTTCAGAAGCTGAATAATCCGAAGAAAATTATTCGTGCAGCGTAACTCAAAAAGCACTTCCGACAGTTTTACCCACTGTCAGAAGTGCTTTTTCCTTGTATTTTTTATAAAAATGAATTACAGCTTCCCTTGTTATCAGTAAACTGCCCATTGTCTAAAGCCAATAGGCTTCCTGCTTCAAAATGTCTCCCGGATCTCTCCCAGCACTGTCAGTATACCGCCAAGGAAAATGGCCATATCCCCCAGATTAAAGATCATCTTCTCCAGCCGCTCAGAACCTATCGAAATTCTGAAATAATCTGTCACTTCTTTTTTGATGATCCGATCATAAGCATTGCTGGCTGCGCCTCCCAACAAAAGTGCCAGTCCCATTTGAATCAACGGCGACCGCTTCTTGTACAGCGCCCCCATCAAACCGCCTGCCAGCACACCGATCCCCAGCAGCGTTATTCCCATCAGCATCTTCGGCTTCTTCTTCATCCAGCCAAGCATCGCTCCGGGATTGTGGAAGCGTGTAATAATTATGCGTCCGCCCACTGCCGGTTCATAGCAGTTTTCCTCTTTGTGAGTGTCAATATAGTGCTTAATACCAAGGTCAACTGCACAAATGGCAGCAGCCAGCAATATCCACAGCATTCTGCTTCACCCCTATCATTGATTAATATGAGATAACTTCATGACCATCTTCTGTGACAAGTACCTGAATCTCCCACTGTGCAGAAGGTTTCTTATCATTGGTATAAACGGTCCAGCCATTCTTCTTATCCACACTGATCTTATGTGTGCCCATGTTCACCATTGGTTCAATGGTAAACATCATACCCGGTGCCATCACCATCTGTGTGCCCTTCTTATAAATATAACCTACCCATGGATCTTCATGGAACTCAAGGCCAACACCATGGCCACCGATATTTCTTACTACCTGATAGCCATTCTCAGTGGCATGATCATAAACAGCCTGGCTCATATCACCGAGAAATCCCCATGGCTTAACCTGTTCAAGGCCCAATTCAACACACTCTTTAACGACCCGCACCAGTTTTCTCTTTTCTTCTGAAACATTGCCGATACAGAACATTCTGGATGAATCAGAATAATAGCCCTTATAAATAGTAGAGACATCCACATTAATGATGTCGCCGTCCTTAAGTACAACCTTCGGAGACGGAATACCATGGCAGACTTCCTCATTCACAGAAGTACATACACTCTTCGGAAAACCTTCATAGTTTAAAGGTGCAGGAATGCCTCCCATCTTCGTTGTTGTATCATAAACAATCTTATCAATCTCTTCTGTCGTCATCCCCTCTTTAATCTTTGAAGCGACTTCATCTAAAACAGCAATGTTGATCTTCGCACTCTCCCTGATACCTGCAATCTGCTCAGGCGTCTTGATCAGTGAATGATCCGGAACGATATGGCCCTGAGATCTCAATTCTTCAATCTTCTCATCAAAACTCTGATGGCAATTCTTGTACTTCTTCATACTTCCGCACCAACACGGATCATTTCTTCCAATTTTCACATGCATAGTCGTATCTTCTTTCATTTTATAAAATTCTTGTCATACTTCTGACCGGCACATCTGCCAAATCCCCATGTACCAGCCTACAAAACATATCCTATTATAACACACTTTATACATAAACGTATACTGCTTTTCTTTTTATGAGAAATTAGCTATAATAAAAGAAAAACATCAGGAGGATTCACATGAACGAAATAGATTTTATCTTAGAGCAATTAAAAGATCTGACGGCCATTGACAGTCCCACAGGTTTTACTGAATATGCCGCTGAACATGTCATGAATGTTTTCAAAAAAATGGGCTACGCTCCTGTCCGCACTGCTAAAGGCGGAATCTTTATTGATCTCGGCGGCAAGAATGAAGATGATGCCATTCTGCTGACAGCTCATATGGATACACTTGGCGCCATGGTCCACACTGTCAAAAATGACGGTCGTTTGAAACTAACTCCGCTGGGCGGTCTCAATCCCAATAATACTGAAGGCGAAAACTGCCGAATCTATACCCGGGGCGGAAGAATTTATGATGGTACTTTTCAGTTAATTGATGCTTCCATCCATGTCAACGGCGATTATAACGAGAAGAAAAGGACTTTCGATACCATGGAAGTCGTTCTGGATGAAGATGTCTACAACAAAGAAGGCGTTGCCGCCCTTGGCATCCGCACCGGCGATATTGTCTGCTTTGATCCGCGGACACGTATTACTGAATCCGGTTATATCAAGAGCCGTTTTCTTGATGATAAACTGAGTGTTGCCATCCTTATGGGCTATGCCAATTATCTTCAGGAACAGGATATCGTTCCTGAGCGCCGCATTTATCAGCATATTTCCGTCTTCGAAGAAGTCGGTCACGGCTGTTCTTATCTTCCTGCACCTGTCAGTGAAGTACTGGCTGTTGATATGGGATGTGTCGGTGAAGGCCTCAACTGTACAGAACGCCAGGTATCCATCTGTGCCAAGGACAGCCATGGTCCTTATCACTATGCCACTGTTTCATCACTGGTTGCTGCTGCAGAAGAACAGGGTATTGATTTTGCCATTGATATCTACCCGCATTATGGTTCAGATGCAGATGCCGCTCTTGATGCCGGTTATGATATCCGCCATGCTCTCATCGGTGCCGGTGTCTATGCTTCACACGGCTACGAACGTTCTCATATTGAAGGCGTGAAAAATACTTTGGAATTATTAAAAGCCTACTTGGATTAAGCTTTATTTCCCTTCTGGGCATAGGCAAATGCTTTCCTTTAGATAATACATAATGCGAAGTAAATACCGCAAAACCGGACAGATAGCTTTTGATCCATTCTGTCCGGTTTCTTTTTATAATTATACGATTAGCTTTTCGCCTCTATAAAATTAGCTTTTCTGCTTCTATAAAATTGGCTTTTCTGCTTCCATAATCTTAACTAAACGGCTTGTTCCGAGTCTTGAAGCCCCAAGCTCCAGAAATCTCTGAGCATCCTCAAAGCTTCCGATACCGCCTGCTGCCTTAATTTTTACATGATCACCGATATGTGCCGCAAAAAGTGCCACATCCTCAAATGTTGCACCGCCGGTGCCAAATCCTGTGGATGTCTTAATAAAGTCAGCACCGGCCTCTGTCACGACTTCACACATTTTTATTTTTTCTTCTTCTGTCAGATAGCAGGCTTCCACAATGACCTTCAGAATTTTATCATCACAGATATCCTTCATGGTATGGATTTCTGTCTGAATATCATGAAATCTCTTTTCCTTAACCCACCCAAGATTAATCACCATATCTACTTCATCTGCGCCGCGATCTAAAACTTCTTCCGTCTCCAACGCTTTCACTGCTGTCGTATGGTAACCGTTTGGAAAGCCTACAACTGTACATACCGGCATCCGTCCGCAAAGATAATCTTTGACCTGTTTGACTCTGTTTGGCGGTACACAGACTGAAGCCGTTTCGTATTGAAGGGCTTCATCACAAAGTACCTGTAGTTCCTCCCAGGTTGCTGTTGGTGCTAAAAGTGTATGATCTACCTGCCGTAAAATTTCTCTTCTGTCAATATTCTGCAAAACTTTGCCCCCTCTTTCTTGTATGCTGCTTGCATTTTCCTGCAATTGAAGGATTACTCCGTCTCCAGAATATACAATGCATCTTTGATATGTACAGCCGCACTGTTATCTCCAAGCTGATACAACGGCCATTCCGTGTGATACCCAAGACATGGGCAGATATGAGTGATGCCATCTCTTTGAACATGACTGCGATAGTGAACATGACCGCATACCGCATATCGTACAGGGTATTTTTTATAAAGTGCTTCTATGGCTGTACTGCCCAAAAATGCATTAAAAAATCCCCATTTCAAACCTCCCGGTGTCTCCGGCACGCAAAAATCCTCAACCGGCAGCATATGCGTCACAGCAAGAATCGGCAAATCACCGCATGCTTCCAGCTGTTCTTCTAACTGTCTCAGGCATCGCTTCGTCTGACTACGATTATCTGTTGTCCACTGATTAAATAATTTGTCCTGCCATGTTCTGCCATCCATTGTCATGGCGTCCAGCTGTTCCTCTGTATATTCCGGCGATGCCATCGTATAGTCATACCATCCCAGGTCGCCAATCAACGCCAATTTCCTGCCATCTTTTTCCAATATGATATGCCTGCCTGACAAACAATGCGGATCTTCTCTGTAAATTCGGTCAATTTCCTCTGTCCTGCGCTCCGGACAATTCTTATTCCACATATCATGATTTCCAGGTACATAATATACCGGAAACGGACACAGTGACTGCAGTCTTTCCACTGCTTTGATTGTCTGATCCTGTGTCTCACTGATATCACCGGCAATGACCAGAGCATCCACTGACTGCATTCCTGCCGTCTCTGCCGTCAGCTCCAGAATAGGGAATGCCTCATTGATGTCAACATGTAAATCTGAAATCAATCCGATTCTCATCTTTATCCATCCTCTCATCCTTGTTGATCTATACTGTTGATTCCACCGGAATCATTCTGCTGTTTTTAATCCGTCAATCCGCAAAATGCCCTGATCTCACCCATTCGCCGCATGGCTTGTTGATAACCCATATCATAGCCATCCTGCAATTTATCAATATCCTTTTCCATGCTGGCCAAAGGATATTCCGGCCGAAACAGCAATGCCTGTCCTTTTGCCTCCAGTTCATTGCAGTAAGCGACTTCTGCATTATAGTAATCATGTCGTTCAAGCAGGGGCTTCACCATATTCGGGAATCGTCTTTTCAATATCTTTGCTGCCAATTCATTGGATTTATCTTTTTCTTTGATGTAAGTTTTCTCTCTGGTTAAAATAATGATATGTTTGTGATATCCATCTGCTTCCGCCTTGTGAATCGTAATCGGCTCGCATACACCGCCATCATAATAATACTGTCCATCTATCTCTATTGCCGGAAAAAGCATCGGAATGGCACAAGTTGCCTGGAGCATCCTGCAGCTCTTGTCCATCTTCATACCATCCATATAATTGATCTGTCCTGCCCGGGCATTCGTCACACCGACAGCCATTGTCCCTTTATACGCTCTGAATGTCTCCCAATCCATAGGTTCCAGCTCATTCACCAGCGTGTCATAGGCAAATTTCAGCCCAAATATACTCCTGTCTGTTAAGAAATTTCTCATGCCCATATATCGTTTATCATGGCGGTACTTTTTCAAAATCTGAATATTTCTTCCTTTCTGCTGAGAAATGTACGAACCGGCATAGGTAATACCTGCAGACACCCCACTGATATGAGGCATCATAATTCCTGCATCCAGAAATGCATCTAAAATCCCCATTGTAAACACCGTTCTGAATGTTCCTCCTTCAAGGACCAGACTTACATCCTTCACATTAATGTCAAGCATTGCATCACTCTTTTCTATAATATTCATGTAACAGTATAATACAAACCTGACAAAATATCGACAAAAAAATAGAATTTATTCTTTAATTCATTAGAACAATGGTGTAGAATAAGCTCATATAATATATATATAATGTAATATTTATGCAACGATATAAATAATTATTAAGATTCAAGGATAGATTACACTATGTCTCACCAACACACACCCGCTCATTTGATCAATTCCGCACAATTCCACCGATGGCTGCATCGCCTCCATCGTCAAAAAGCATTGCTGCGTGTACTGTTCTTCGTCATTACCTTTGCCTATTGGGAATTGATGCTTCATCTCATTCTCTTCAAAGACTGGCACGGTCTGCTGTACCCACTGCTGATGGCTGTCTTTATGGGGGCTGTTGCAGGACTCATCACAACAGGATGCCGCCCAAAAATGAATATGATTCTATCATGGGTTATCCTTAGTGTCCGTTTTCTGCTGCTTATGGTTTATCTGATCTTCTGGCAGGTTTTTAAAACTGCTTTTTCAGATTTCAAATATGCCCTTTTTCCATCCCTTGTGCCGCAATCAGACTTTGTTGCGTATACAATGCCTGAAATCAGTACCCCATCAGATAAAATGGTGAATGTCGTGATACTGTCACCGGCGAGACAAAAGCACTGACCAATGCTTCTCTCCCGGCCAATTATTTGAGTACAATGCAGAATGTTGTTGATGCCAAATGGACTGCCGCCGGCAAAATCCTTACCTCCGACTATTATCATTATCTCAAAGAGAAGCTTGGAACAGACGCCCTTGTGACCAAATAATATCACAGGCAATGTCAGCATAGAATGCACAGGCAAATTTGTAATTTGCCGCAACAGTTTCAAACTGCAGCCGTTCCAATATAAAAATTAAAAGACTATTCACAATATGCCCGGTATCCTCATATGTTTCGATACCGTCTGCGTCTCTTCTGTGAATAGTCTTTTGTATGTTAAATCTTAAATATCTGTGCCGGCTTATCCCAGCCATTAATCACTTCGTATTTGATGTACAGATTCACTGGTTCAATTGACAACGTCTTCCGGTACAGTTCATGCATTGCCTGATCAAACTTCTCAAATACTTCGTAACCGCCGCCTCCGAAAAACTTGCATTCCACAAAGGCCGTGGGTACATGATGAATCTCACCTGTTCCCCTGCTAAGATGAACACCGCCCTCATAAGCCGTCATCATTCTTATCGGGTCTTTGCCAAGAATATCTTTTATAAGTTCTGCAGTTCCTTCTCTGAGGCTTTTCTCCTGTGCTTCATCCAGGTTCACATTCGTCATTGTCCGTATAAAAGGCATATGCATCCTTCCCTTCTACTGCCATGTTGCCTGCACAAAATCAATAAATTCATCCTTCTGCTCTTCTGTATCCAGTCTTGCTGTCCACATATGGTCTCCCATCGCACCTGAAATAATCTCCGGAATATCCTCATCCATCACAATCTGATCACGATATCGTTCACGAATTTCCTCCGGTGTATGGATATAATTCTTGCCATTTCTTCGGCCTGCATAAACTGCAAAATATTTTCTCTGATTCAGATCAACATAAGTCTTATCATAAACAACCATATCTGCCCAGATGCTGTACACATCCACGCTGTTGGCATAATTGTACATATCCGGTGTCCATCCGCCTGCCGGACGCATATTCACTTCAAGTGCAACAATATCTCCCTTTTTGCCCAGTCCTTCTTTATCATCAAGAAGTCTGAAAAATTCTAAATGGAAGAAACGGCTTCTAACATCAAAAGCCTTCACGGTCGCCCTTCCGGCTCTTCTCAGATCTTCAGGCAGTATATTGGCCGTGTAATAAGATAAATGATCCTTATTATTCACGATATCTGCCACACTTCTTGGCCAGGATACCGTTGTCTCAAATATAATATCACCATGACTGTCTGAGATGCCGTCATAAGACCAGATATCTCCTGTGATGAATTCTTCCATGATATAGTCAACATCCGATTTTGTCTCATAGAAATAACGCATTTCATCAGGATTTGACAGCTTATAACTCTCTTCTGCACCCATACCTCCATCCGGTTTCACAAATACCGGATATCCGACTTCTTCTGCAAATGCAAGTCCCTCTTCCAGAGAAGAAACCATGTGATATCTTGCTGTCGGTACACCTGCTTTCTTATAAAATGCCTTCATGGCAGATTTTCTCCTGACATTGGCAACCTGCTCACTCTTCATACCTGTTGTAATATTGAAATCTGTACGCAGTCTGGCATCTTGTGTCAACCAGTATTCATTGTTGCTTTCAAGCCAATCGATCTTGCCATACTTGTGGGTAAAATACCCCATTGCACGAACCATCTGATCATAATCTTCCATATTGTCCACACGATAATATTCTGTCAGGCTGTTCTTAACCTGATCTGACAGTGAATCATAAGGTGCATCACTGAGTCCAAGAACTGTAACGCCTCTCTGTTTTAATCGATCGCAAAAATTCCAGTAAGATGCCGGAAACTGTGGTGATACAAATACAAAATTCATATTTTCCCTCTTTCGTTTAAATTAATTATCTATATCATTTTATAAGATATTTTGATGTATCTGCTTACTTTTGGGATTTGTCGTTATCGGCATCCAGATTTAATTTTGCAAATGCTGCTGCAAATGCATTGTTGATCGGCTCATTCGCCTCTTTTTGCTGTCGTCTCATATACTGCTGAACATCCCGCTTGCTGACGCCGGCTCCCTCTTTCTTACGACGATTCTGAAATGCAGAAAGCTTCTCCTTATAGCCGCAGGAACACACAAAGGTTTGCGCATCCCCTTTGCCGTACATCTCCATTTTCTTATGGCACTTCGGGCATCTGGCATTGGTCTTTCTTGAAACACTTTCTCTATATCCGCAGCTTCTGTCCTGGCAGACAAGCATTTTACTGTTTTTACCCTGTACAGACAACATCCGTTTCCCGCAATTCGGGCACAGATGATTCGTCAGATTCTCATGTCGGAACTGTCCCTCTCCACCGGCAATCTCCCTGACAATTTCTTCTGTGTAACCACGGATTTCAGAAATAAAGCTATCTTTCTTCAAGCGTCCCTCAGAAATAGCCAGCAGCTTCTTCTCCCAGTCTGCTGTCAGTTCCGGTTTTTTTAAATCCTCCGGCACAAGTCCCAGAAGCTGACGTCCCTTGGATGTGACACGGATATCTTTGTCCTTCTTTTCCATCAGGAAACTGTTAAACAGTTTGTCAATGATATCCGCCCTGGTTGCAACAGTTCCGAGATTTCCTTTCTCCATCGCTGTCAAAAGTGTTCCTTCGTTGTAGTAAGCAGGCGGTTTCGTCTGGCCCTCACTCACTTTCGGGCGCATCACTGCATCCTTCCGTCCTTTTTCAAGTTTAGGCATACTTGTCACAGTCATAAGAGGATTATCTTCCTCTTCTTCCCATTCTGATTCATAAACCTGCTGCCATCCGGCTTCTTTCATCATCCTGCTGCCGGCCGTCCACTTCTCTCCTGCACAGCTTCCTGTCAGCTTGATCTGCTCATATTCACAGGGCGGATAAAGCACAGCCAGGAAACGGCGTACAACCAGATCATAAATCTTTCGCTCTTCTGAGGACATATGATCCAACTGTACAAACTGCTCTGTCGGGATAATCGCATGATGATCTGAAACCTTGCTGTCATCAACAAAACTCTTATTCGTTCTGATCGGCTGCAGAAGTAGTTTCCCGGCCAGTTTCCTATACGGACCGACTGCACAGGCCTCCAGTCTCTCTTTCAGAGTTTCTGCCACATCCCTGCCAATATATCGGGAATCTGTTCTCGGATAAGTCAGAACCTTGTGATTCTCATACAAACGCTGCATAATGTTCAGTGTTTCTTTTGCCGAATATCCAAAACGCTTATTCGCATCTCTCTGCAGCTCTGTCAGATCATACAGTCCCGGCGAATAACTCTTTTTAACTGAACGCTGAACATCTGTGATCAGCATCTCATCCTTTTCTGCCTTCTCAGCAATAGACTGTATGCGTCCTTTATCAAAAGAACGATTACTTCCGCTCTTCCCATCCTGCCAGTTCCATGTCATGCCATGGCTGACTGTTGTCAATGTATAAAACCTCTTCGGCACAAAAGACTTGATTTCCTGTTCCCTGGCTGCAATCAACGCCAATGTCGGTGTCTGAACACGTCCACAGGATAACTGTGCATTATAACGACATGTCAATGCCCTTGTTCCATTCATTCCTACCAACCAGTCTGCTTCCGCTCTGGCCTCTGCCGCCGCATACAGATTAAGATAGGCTCTTCCATCCTTCAAATTCTTAAAGCCCTCTCTGATGGCCTTATCCGTCACAGATGAGATCCAAAGACGCCTGACCGGCTTCTTATTGCCGGCAATCTTCAAAATCCACCTGGCGACCAATTCTCCTTCTCTTCCGGCATCCGTTGCAATGACAACTGTTCCCACATCTTTGCGAAGCAGATGATTCTTCACAATCTGAAATTGTCTGTGTGTCTGCTTGATCACTACAAGCTTAAAATGCTGCGGCATCATCGGAAGATCTTCTGCATTCCATGCCTTGTACTTCGGATCATATCCTTCCGGGTCTGCTAAAGTTACGAGATGTCCCAGAGCCCAGGTCACAATATAATTCTCACCCTCAAGTGCTCCCTGATTGCTTCTTGTACATTGCAGGACTCCGGCAATATCCCGTCCCACGGAAGGCTTTTCAGCAATTACCAATGTTTTCATCTATAATAAACCACTGCCTTTCTGAATAAATAGGTTTCTTATAGTTTATCACATTATTTTTATCCGTTACAGGCTAAAAATGAAGGATATTTAAAAATCTGTATTTTGACACCAACGAAATGCGTAGCATTTGGAAGGCTAGCACTGAACAGTTACGATAAATTTTATGATAAAGCTTGACAGCACCATCTTTTAATGATATAACTTTACAAGTCTCGTATAAAAACGAACATCTAAAATCGAACACATTGTCATATAGGACTATAGATTTTCCAAGTTTCTGATTTACAAACTGGTGGTCTTTAGTCCTTTTTTTATTCCACTTATCAACCACAGCAGTTATTTTTAAAGCAGTTTTCCACTGTTTCATTCACTGCTGTACACCACACTCAGAAAGGAATTCAATATGTCTGCAGCGGATACTTCTTATATGAAAGAAAAACCTGTTCTGTCACTACTGCTGAGTATGGGGATTCCCATGATGCTTTCCATGCTCATCAATTCTCTCTATAATATTGTTGACGGCATCTTTGTTGCCAGAATGAGTGAAGATGCAATGATGGCTATCTCTCTTGTCTACCCTGTTCAGAACCTTCTGCATTCTATAGCCGTTGGTTTCGGTGTCGGTACCAATGCCGTCATTGCCATCTTTCTCGGAAGCCAAAAGGGTGAGTCTGCATCATCTGCCGCCTCCCAGGGCATCCTCCTGAATATCTTTCATGGACTGCTGTTCATGATCTTCGGTATTCTCTTTATGCGGCCATTCCTGAATATGTTTACTTCCAATGAAACCGTTATTGTTTATGGCATGCAGTACGGTATTATCGTTCTGTGCTTTTCTATGATCCACACAACAGAATTATCCTTTGAAAAGATCTTTCAGTCCGTGGGCCATATGAAAACATCCATGATCAGCCTTGGAAGCAGCTGTATGGTCAATATCATTCTCGATCCGCTGCTGATCTTCGGTATCGGTCCTTTTCCCGAAATGGGCATCCGCGGTGCCGCACTGGCCACCGGTATCGGGCAGACAACCGGTTTATGCATCTACTTGCTGACCAGCCGAATACGGCCATTAAATCTTCAGTTTAAACCACAGTACTTCAAGCCAACTCAAAATATATGCAGACGATTATACGGCATCGGTATTCCGGCGACTCTGAATATGGCACTGCCCTCCGTCTTAATCTCCGTGTTGAATATTCTTCTCGGAACTTTCTCCGAAACACAGGTGCTTGTTCTTGGTATCTATTATAAACTGCAGAGTTTTCTGTATCTTCCTGCCAATGGTATGATCCAGGGAATGCGCCCAATTATGAGCTATAACTACGGTGCAAGAGAATCATCCCGAGTTAAAAAAATCTATCAGACCTCTTTAAGTATTATTGTGCTTATTCTGCTTGCCGGCACTGTGTTGTGTCTGGTCGTTCCAGATCAGCTGATCCATCTATTCAGTAACAATGCCGCTACAATTACTGCCGGCCGACAGGCACTTCGCATCATCTGCATCGGTTTTGCCATCTCAGGTATCTCTGTTGTCACTGCCGGTGCTTTGGAAGCTATGGGAAAAGGTATGGAATCCCTGCTTATCTCCTGCCTGAGATATATTGTCCTGATTCTTCCGCTGGCTTTCATTCTCAGTCATTTCATCGGTGTTGGCGGTGTATGGCATGCATTCTGGATCACAGAGGTTATCACAGCCGCATTGTCCGCATTTATCTTTTATCGTCAGTACCAGGCAATCGCCTGATACTGACATTCTTTTTCTGATAATACCAATATCCTATACTGCTTCCCATAAATAAAATGCAGACAGCCCCGGCAATTAAAAGAGATGCTTTCCTACTGTTTTGATTCTTCGACTCTATCGCTGTGCTACCCGGATGCAGAATCTCCTCATTATCAGAAGCACTGTGCTGTTTCTTCGTTCTATCCGACAAATTCACAAGTACATGCCGCTTGCCCGAATCTGCGACATTCCCTGCCCTGTCCTCTGCAATGATCCGGATCGCCTGATATTCATCCGATGCTTTCATCTGAAGTTCGATCAGCCCCTCCATTTCCTCTATTTCCTTCTCTGAGAACTCTTCTTCAAGCTTCCCATCAAGATAATACTGTACCTTCAACAGCTCCGTATTATCACTGACTGCTGCCTGAAAATTATGATTCTCTCCATGATAATACTGCTGGTCTTCAAGATTAATGATCCGGATCTTCGGTGCCGTACGATCTAAAATAAACCCGGCTTTTACACCCTTTTGCTCTATAGAAGAATGATTGCCTGCTTTATCTTTCGAATCCACATAAATGACATAAGTGCCTTCATTCTGAAAACAGCTCTTATCTATCGTATAAGTATATTCCTTCTTCTCTGTCTCGCTTCCCTTTGCCTGAACAGTATAATCTTTTCCTTTCTCCAGTTCCCGCAAAGTGCCGCTGCAGCTGATAATCACACTGGACTCTGACAGCCAGTCCACATTCTTCTCGCAGATCACAACTTTATCGGAATCCCGAATAAATATTTTCTGAAGCATCGCCTCTGTCTCAGGATTGAAGGTGTAATCAGAACCACCCCGATTAACATTAAAACATATGCTTTTCTCTGACTGATTGCCTGCTAAATCAACTGCAGACACAGATAATTGATAAATACCATCCATCTTCTCACTGAAATTATCCATCGCTATCTTTATCTCCTGATCAGATATCTTCTGCTCATGGACGTCCGGGAGCTTCACTTTCTTTCCTTCCAGTTCCTTCAGAGAAACCTTGATCTCTCCCTCATTCATATTGGTATCAATGATTTGCAGAACAGGTTCCACCTTGCCATTGTTTGATGAATGATTCTCCAAATTTGTTATCTTAAGTTTCGGTGCCGTCCGGTCGATCACAAATGCGCCGGAATGGTAAGCTTTCGCTTCATTGCCCGCCTGATCTTTCCAGGCTACATTCAATGCGTTGATACCCTCCTTTTCAAAAAGAACTTCTGACTGGTAGCCCTCCTTTGTCTTCCTCCATTCCAAATCTACTTCCAATGATTCACCGCCGCCAAAAACTGCCGTCACTTTGCCGTCATCCGGCCGAAACCATTTCTCCCTGATTGTAATGACTGCTCGCCTTGGATCACGATAGTACTTTTGATTCCGTACTTCCTGATTATCATACATAACCGTAATAACCGGTGCTGTCTTATCAATGATAAATGGCGGAACTACCAGCGTCTCTGCCTGATTGCCCGCAAGATCTGTACATGAAAAAGTGATCTGATACATTCCTTCACCAGAGCAGCTGATAACCCCCTCTGCTGTATTGCCATGTCTTCGCCATCCTGAAAATGAATACCCATCCGGATCCTCAGATTCAACCACCGGCCGCCAGGAATCATCTAAATTATCATCCTGCACATACAGATAAATCTGACAATCCCCGGAATAATAATCGTCGTTTCGTCGTCCGCTTGTTTCCAGCCTTCCCGTGATTATTGGACGTGTTCCGTCCTTTCTCAATGAGGCGGTCTTGTGCAGACCGGTATGTCCTTCCTGATCCTGGGCCCAAAAAGAAAAGTGAATCTCTCCATCAGCAAATTCCGACAGCTCAGGATGATATATCATTGTATGACCAGCTTCGGCAGGCCAGCTTTCCTTTCTCTGATGCCCCAGATAATCTTCCGCAATACATGAAATAGATACAATATCTGAATCACCTGATTTCTCAGCCCTCAGAACAAAAGAAACCTGTTCCTGCTCATTATATATTCCCTTTCCGCTCTCCGGTACAGATTCCTCACTCACGTATAAAACCGGTGCATCGTCTTTGGACATCCCCATCAATATTCCTGCCGCCATCACCAGCCCCAGTAACCCAATCAGTTTGCGTCTCATTTACCTCTCCCCCATTACATCCTCTGCTCAATCTGCTGCTTCCCCTATCATCAATCTTTTTTTAATAATATATACCTTATCCAGAATCTGCTGCTTCATTGCTTCTGCCTTCTCAATATTATTCGTCTTAGCTAAACCAAGATTTATTCTGTCTAAAATAGCATCAAAATCTGCCCCGGAGATAATCTGCAGCATCGTCCCAACGGATACTTCCTCCATCACCCGGCTCAGTATTCTGTCATATAGTTCCAACTCCCACCGCACCTCTCCCGGATAGAAATCATCTTCCAGCAAAAGGGCCGCCTGCTGCCAGAACCTTCTCTTTTCCTCTTCTGTCTCCTCCCGTCGAAAACTACTCTGATCTGATGTCCGACACCACTCACCCAGAATCTCAGCTCTCTTCTGCCAGACAAACTTCCGATGGTCAAATTCCCTCAGATCCAAGTTCTTCATATCCGCATCCGCCACTGCCTGAAACCAGTCTGCTGCCTGCTGCTGAGAAACCGCACCTTCAGACTGCAAATACAGTGCCATTGCTATCTTATAATCCAATACGATCCACTCCGCCGCATGACGCCCGGATTTACAATTCCTGTTCTCTAATAACAAATGCTGTACCTTCTGCCATTCCTCCGCAGATAAAATCCCATCCTGCATAAAGGAATCATACAATAGCAGATAGGCTTTCGGATTCTCCGGTGCCTGTTCGATTGCCTCCAAAAGCACCCGATCCGCCTCCTCCTGCTCTCCGGTCTCTGCCATGCTCAAATGTCTTTCATAAGCGGCAGCATCCAACCTGCTGTAAAAGACTGTCATCACCCCATACACCAGAAAGAAAACGGTCATTCCTCCCAATGCCAATCTCCTGATCCTCCGGAAAGATGTGCTGATCTCTTCACTGCCTGAAAAGCAAAGTACCTTCCTGACCTCCTCCCAATCACTCCGTTTCTTCGGATCCGACTGTGTACACCTTTCGATCAATCGATTCAGCCGCCTGATCTGCATCTTCCGACAGCACATCCTTCTCCTCTGAGATTTCTCATCCCACCAGTCAGAGCTGCTTAATTTCCTAAAATGGAATAAATTCTCTGAAGGATCATCCCCTGTTAAAAGGAAATGAAGCAGTGCCCCAAAGCTGTAAATATCTGTCCAGGGACCCGGCCCGCAGCTATGGCTATACTGTTCCGGCGGAGCGAATCCCGGTGTTCCCATTCCCTTTACAGTAATATCTTCCCCAAGATAACAGGCCGATCCGAAATCAACCAGATACACCTTCCCATTCTCATCAATCATCACATTCGACAGTTTCAGATCCCTGTAAACGATTCGCTGTGCAGCCAGATATTCAAGACACTCTGCCAATTGTATCATCCATGGCAATACATCATCAGCTTCAAATCCTCTCCCCGTGGGATGCAGCTGCTCTTCTATGATCTCAGCCAATGTCTGGCCTTCAATATAAGTCATCACCAGATAAACATGCTCATCCTCTTCCCATATCTCCCTGACATCAGGAAATGCAGGATGTTCCACCACCGACAGCAGCTGCGCTTCCCTATGCAGTATCGCAGCCGACAACTCATCTGCACCAGAAACTTTCAATGCATAGAATCGGTTGTCTTCAAGACATCTGACAAGATACACCTGACCTAATCCGCCTATGCCAAGAATATTCTTCACCTCATAGCCATTATGAATACCCACGAACTGTTCCGGCAATTGTCACCACCATCCTTGAACTTATCATGACCTGATTAAAACCAATATCTTCTCAATGCTCTCTCTATTCAATTTATCTTTCGTATAATGGATTTCTCTGTCTGGACAAGAATCGTCAGACAGCTTTATCAGAAGTGAAATATTGACGCTATTATACTCTACTTTCCCCGAATCGCCAAGTACTTTCGACACCCTTTTTTCTTAAGTTTTTATAAAACCAAATTTCCTATTCAATCGACATTTTCCGTCTCAAAAAACGTAAGAAACCAGAATAAACACATCCTTTTTTTCGCTTAAAGTCAAAAGATCCGCTCCATCAAAAAAAACTCCTACAGAATGTCACACCGCTAAAGTGATCTCGTCCATAGAAGTTTTTAACTCTGAAATATGAATTTTTACAATTGCCAACCCGCCGCCTGCATCTACATGATTTTATTGACAGCCCTTTACAGCCATCCATACAACATCGAGATCCATTGCCATGCAAAACTTCCGATCAATCCCAGACCGACAATCATCAGCCGGCGCCTGTGCAGGAGTTTTCGATCACCTTTCTTTTCTGCACCAAATCGCCGGATATCCTCCAGCCACCTGACATGCAGAATTTTCCAGACACGTTCACTCATTTGCATCATAAAGATGGCACAGATAAGGATCATAGCACCTGTCTCTAGACGGGAAATATTTTTCTCGTTTGTCTGCCTGATAACATCTGTCACATCACTTTGGGCACTGATCTGAAATTGTTCCAGTTCCTTTATCACCGGGGATACATTAAAACCATTCTTCACAGCGATCATCAGCTTCACAGACACCTGCTGCCCCTCATCGACTGCAGTGCTGTCAGACCGATCTGTTCCTGTGCGCTCCGTTATTTTGCTGCTGTTTGAATTATTGGAAGTGCTTGCAGATTTTTTCGAATTCATACTGTCCTTTCCGGCACTTTCAGCAGACATATCTAAGTCTCCAGGATCAGCCGGCATATCACTCCCCTCCGGATCCGCTGACATTCCTCCGCCGCTCACGGTAAAGCCCATCTCATCCGAGGTAATTGCCCACCGATCTGACAGATAAATTCCCGTCAGCTGTTCGTTCTGATCAATGCCGTATAAGCGCACAGACTGACTGTCATCCAGGGTAAAGTCCTTCAGTAAATCTGCCTTTTCCAGTGCCAGCCCCTGCTTTTTCTTATCTTTCTGACTGCTTCTGTCTATCACCCTGTTTTCATCTGCTGCCGACTCACTTTCCGACTGCATGGATGTGATACGGGATTGCCCTTCTGTTTTCTTTTTCAGGTTTTCAAGGGCTTTCTCGGATACAATACCATAGGGCATGCCCCCTGAAAAAGGTACTCCCGCTGTCACGGCCTGACCGGACAGCCATTTCATATAATCACTTTCCACATAATAAACGCTGACTTCACCGCTGTAATCTTCCCACTGCATCACTGCTGTCTGCTCTGAATAAGGTGTCAAAGCCTCCACCCCCTGCATGGACAGGATAGATGTCCGCATATCTGAAGATAGATTCTGAGACATTTCCGCCTGAATAACAACAGGTTTTTGAAGTTCTTTAAACAGATTCAGATACTGCCCTGCGGCATTCCAGATCCATACAAAGGAAATCGCAAAACCAATGACCGGCAGTAGAATTTCTCTCAGACTCAAAGTTTTGAAAGCAAGATACCACCATCGGCCTTTCTTATTCCTGCTCATGCTGTTTTGCCTTTCTTCTGTAAATAATCACTCCTGCCGTGCCGAGAATAACAACAGCGGCAATGACACCGATATACCACTGCAGACTAACGCCTTGCTTTTTCTCCTCTGTCTGGCTGCTGTCCGTACTGAGATCCAGCGGATTGATCACTGTGCTGATTTCTTTCTCCGCCGTGTAAGTCTGACCATCCTCATCTTCATAAGAAAGAATAAGTTTGCCGGAAGTCTCCCCGTACATCTCACCATCTGCTGATGACTCCTTCATGCCGGCAAATATTTTCAAAGTACCATTTGCTGCACTGCCGGCTTCCACACTGCCGATATAGGCACTGGTGCCCGTTGACAATCCCGGCGCATCCACCACGCAGCGGGCATTGTAAATGGCCCCTTTGCCCAGATTCAGTGCCTGCACATTGATGTTCATAGTATCACCGGCATTAATACTGTCCGGCAGCTCATCCGCTTCCAGTTCCACTCTAAGCGGCTGATGTATATCCACTGAAATCGTTCCCGATGAAGAAAGTGAAGATGCATCCGGATTGTCATAGGACATACTCAGCTGGATATCATAACGCCCTTCCTGTATCCCCGCTGACGCGGAAAATGTCAGAGGCAGTTTTAATGTCTCATTACTTCCGAGACGATCAAAGAAAAATGTATTGCTGTCTGCCTTTAATGTCAGATTCGTCTCTGCACAGGTCACATCAATGGTCATGTTCTGGACGTATTTAATCTTGCTTGTATTCTTGATTTCCACATTCAGTGTAAAATCTTTGCCCGCCTCCAGACGCTCAGGATCAGACTGGCATTTTGTAATGATCAGCTTCGGTTCGGATGTGGGCTTTTCTGACTCATCAGAACTGTTCTTCCCATCATTGCTCACAGATACATCCGATTTGCTGTCCTTTTTCACAGAATCCTTTTTCTTCTCATCCTTAATGGTCACATAAAGGGTAAAGCTTTGCTGGATTTCCTGACCATCGGCCTTCGCTGATACATCAAAAACAACCGGATAAGTCCCATTCTTCCGATCAGATTTCAACGGAAATGTATAACTGACAAGAAAAACCTGCTTCTTATCCTTTGTTCCATTCACCTTCTCCTCCGTTGCCTTAAATGTTTTCTGGTAATTTTTGTAGACAAAAGGCGCCGTACCGGTATCACCCAGATTCGGTGTCACTGTGACAGAAGAGACCGCTTTCATATCCTCCGCCACAAGAGGCAGCACCATCTGTACCTTGTCATCGGCCACTGTTGGTTCATATCCATCTTTATAGGCTTTTTCCATCCCCTCATAAATATGCGTATCATCAATCTGAAATTTGACAGCTGCCTGCTCGGATTCTGTCTGATCAGAGTCGCTCGGATTCTTTTCAGTCTCCGTCTGTTTTTCAGATTCCGGCACCGTTTCTGCCTCTGTTAATTTCTCTGCTTCTGTGCCCTGCGGCATTTTCTCTGTCACTTCTGCGGCCCACACCATCTGCGGCATCTGACACAGGCATAAGACCATCAAAAAAGCCAATAACCTTTTCCTCATCTTTTATCTAACGCTCCTTTTCATCCATTCAAGTCCAACTCATGTTGTCTGCCGGCTGTCTATCCATAGGTTTTCGAAGCTCCAGTATCCTGTCGCATGGAAAACCGCAGGGTATCTCATCCGCCATCAGCAGACAGGCCCTGTCCTTTGACGCTTCATCCAGTATTTTCAGAATACGTGCCTGTTCAGCCCGGTTCAGGTCCGTCATAAAAGTATCTGCCGCAATCAGATCCGGGTTCTGCAAAACAGCCTGTCCCACAGCGATCAATGCCCGGTCGTAGGCTGTGATCCGGTCTTCCTTATGATATTCCCGAATTTCCTCACCAATCTTTTTCAGCCACTCTGAAGCATGAGCCATGGCTTCCCGTCTGCTGTATCCCTGACACAAAAGGGGCAGTGCAATCTGCTCTCCCAGTGTCATGGATTCCAGAATTCCCGTTGTTTCATAGATGGCCGCTATACTGCCTCTGCATAATATAGTTCCCTCATTGGGCTTTATTTTCTGATCTAAAATCCTGATCAGGGTTGTCCGTCCGCTGCCGGCATTTCCTCTGATCATGACCCGTTCGCCCCGGCCAATTTCCAGTGAAAACTGATCCAGCACCAGGCGATCCGGCGGATACCATTTGACAATATCCTTTAACCTGCAGAGACAGTTATCGGCATCCTGCACTCCTGCCTTATCTTCACGATCATCCTGCATATATATCCTCCCATCCTGTTTCCTGCATCCAGTTCTTCTGTCTGATCCTCACAATGATTCCCATATGTATCCTCTATACAATTTCTGATATCATTTATTACTCTTCTATCCTGTCCCTGATGCAATGCATCACACCGCCATCCATCTCGCAGACCACATCACAGAGCACATCGATATCCTTCTGGCTGTGACTGGAAAGTAAAATCGTCTTTCCCTTTTTCTTCTGGGCCAGTATCAGTTCATGCATCTGACTGACGCCATGCTTGTCCAGACCATTAAAAGGCTCATCCAGAATCAGCAGGGATGGATCCTCCATCAGTGCCTGTGCAATGCCAAGACGCTGCCTCATGCCAAGGGAATACTTGCTGACAGGCTTCTTCATCTCCGGATCCAATCCTACTGCCCGGATGGCCTCTGCCACTGCCTTTTTGTCAATTTTTTTGCGAAGAGATGCCAGCAGTTCAAGATTTCTCATGCCTGTAAGATTCGGCAGAAATCCCGGTGTCTCAATAATAATTCCCGTATCCGGAGGAAAATCCATGTCTTTGCCGATTCGCTTATAATTCACGGTAATTTCACCGGAATCCGGAATCAGAAATCCGCAGATACATTTCATCAGCACGGTCTTGCCGCTGCCGTTATTGCCCACAATGCCGTAAATCCGGCCTTCCTTAAAATCATAACTGATATGATGCAGCACGGTCTCCTCGCCAAAACTTTTGCTCACATCCATGACCCTGATCACATCACGCATTATTTTCCCTCCGTTCCGCTGAATGAAAATGCATACCGACGAATAGCACATATGGTTAATATGAGCAATACTGCCAGTAAAGCAAGGCCGATTGCCACAGTCTGTCCCAATGTTGGCAGCTTATCATAGCCAAAATTATGCATATAAAATGTTGCCTGATTCAGGGGCGATATCCACCCCACCAGCACTCTGGCCTTGTAGCTTAACTGATCCGGCAGATGCAGCACCTTCTTAATATTGTCCGGATTCAGCAGCAGACCGTAACAGCTGAAGGAAATCACCGCTGCAATCCCCGCTATCTGTCCTTTCCATATATTAAACAGCAACATTACCAGAACCATCACCAGTGTATACAAAAGCATCAGCGCCAATACCCAGAGCATACTCTGCCATGGCCGGCTCATCTCGATAGCTTTCACCGCTGACGGCAGATTCAGTTCTTTGCCGCTGCCGGAATAAGCCAGCGCTGCCGCTGTCCGGCTCCACCGGTTGCCTGTGAAAGCATTCTGCATAGTCAGCACCACCGTGGAAAAAAGTGTAAATACCATGAAAAGCATAGTGGCCAGCGCCACATACACCATCTGCCCCACAACCCACACACGCCTTGTAGTCCGCATCAGATAAAATGGCGTTGCCGTGGTGATAAAGGGCATATCTGCAAATAAAATTAACAGTAGCAGCGACACAAGGAGAATCGCATTGCTGTCTCCAAATGTCCATATGAAAGCTTCAAAAATCTGCATGGTTGTATCCCGCTCCACAGCAAACTGTACTGCTTTGTCTGTCAGAAGGTAACAGAGAATAAAATCCAGCAGAAAGGCGGTTACAACCCTTGCATTTTTGTGCCATCGGAGGAAATTATAGGAAGCCACCGACAGCACCATTTTTCCTTTATACCACACGTTCCAGACACCTCATCCCTGTTCTTCTCACTATAAGAGCAATCATTCCTGCCAGAAGCAGCAGCCACAGACAAATCCCCCAGTCCTTCAGGGGCCAGCTCCAGCTCATCACCAGCCATTCCTTTGGATACAATAATTTCAAAGCATCAAAATAGCGCTCATATACAATTTCCAACAGATAATCCACTATAAAAGGTCCAATCCAGGCCATCATCCGGTTAAATGTCCATAAGGACAGCAGCATCCCCACCAGTGACCACACCGCCCCAAAACAGCCATACCGGAAAACAAGGCCTATCAACTGCTGAATCTCATAGCTCTGGGCAATCTCCCCGGCAGCACCTGCAGTATCTGCAATATTTGCTGCCTGTGCCGCATTCGCAGTCCCTGAAGCTGTTTCCAATGGCATCAGCAAAACCGCACTTATAAGAATCACCAAAAGCGCAGCCCCCATCAGAGTCACTGCGCCGGACAGCATGCAGGCTGCTGCCTTCGAATGAATATAACTTGCTTTATCCGTCCTGTAAAGGACATTTTTGAACATACCGGATTTGACCTCATCAATACAGGCAGCGCCATATGGGAAAGCACAGATCACCGGTGCCACCAGCAGCGCATTGCCGGTTGTCAGGGATTCAAAGGCAAAGCTCAGGGCCTTTCCCGCTGCCAGGGGTTCTGACTGACCAAAGTCTGCCATGATGGTATCCATCCTTCCCAACAGCACAGCCGCCGTAAAAATCACAGCCGGAATCAGAATCCGGTGAATCCGGCTGATTTGTTTTTTATCATATGCTAACATTTTCTTCCTATCTGTTTCTTTTAATAACCTAACCAGGTATTGATAATTGTGCCATCTGTCGCATTTACCACACAAAAATGGTTGACCCACCCATCTTCTTTATAATCTCCCTGGCTTGCATAGCCGCTGAAAACATAAACTGGCACATATTCAAAGGCCTGATCCGAATTTTTAACCTTCACACGGCAATACATCTGACGAATATCATTCACATTCGCACAGACCTTTTCTGTCTCTGCTGTCGTTTCATCCTCCATTTCATCATCTGAAGCCATACCAAGTGATGTCATGGTACATTTCACCTGCATATAATTTTTAAAGGCCGTATAAATATCATCAAAAGGCAACATTTCTGCTGGCCGACTATCGGTTGAGGTTATTTCCATTGGAGAATCCCATCCCACAGATGTAATCTGATCATCTATTATCTCAAACTCCAGCATTTCATAGGTCAGATTTGCCGCATAGGCATCCGTACTGTCATAGGACAGATCTGTTAAAAGACACGGAAGGTTATTGATAACAGGAACATATTTGATTCGCCACTGATTGCCATTATTGTCAGCTGAATCTACCTGCCATTCCTTATCCGTCAGATCTTTCAGCTTCTCACTGGTCATTTGAATGGCTTCCTCCCGGCTGATGACAGGATCAGCATTGTAATTGATATCCACTTCATCATTCAGTACAAAAGACATATCATGCACCTGATAGTCTGCATCCTGCCGATTATTGGCACTGATATGTGCACCCCTGCCTTCATAATCACCCATCACCTTTAACGATTGTGTCCTGTCCTCCTTACTGTAGTCTTCATCATCCCCATCCATCTCATCTTTCATCCAATAGGAGAACGGATGAAATGTCCAGTCTGTCTTTGTGCCTTCATCTTTTTCCGGTGCAGAATCATAATTTGATTTCAGGTTATCAATCTGCTCCTGATAAAATTCGACGGTACTATCTATCTCATCTTCTGTATACCCTTCTGCCAGTAAACCATCCCTGTCACTGATCTTCTGCTGACGCCAGAGAATGGCTTCCTCGATATCCGATTTCGTCATCTCATCCCGATATTCATAGACATCCTCTGTGCCAAAGAAAACATTACACCACCGCTTCACATCATCCGCAGATACAGACTGCGCCCCCGCCTGCAGAACCGGTACATTCTTTGCTCTCACCTGATCTGCCTGAACCTTAATTGTTACATCACCTTCCGTGGAATCAAAGGAATCAGAAATTGCTTCAGATACAACCTTTCCATCTGCGTTTTCGTCAATGGCAATGGTATCATCAACGGACTGGCTCGTTTCATTCTGACTGGCCTGATTATCATTCTTGTTGGCCACAATATCCTGATCCGGCGTGGCCTGACAGCCTGTCATCAATAGTGCCGCTGAGATGGCTATACATGCATATTTTCTTATCTTCATCGTGCTTTCCTCCTGCCTTGCTTTAACATTTTCTGACTGTATTATAAAATTCACAGGCATAAAAAATGCATCATCCTATCTTTGTATTAGCAAAAAAGGAAGCAAATCTAACTATTCTGAAAAATATTCTGAAAAACGATGCCAATCAGGTATTGCCTGCTGACATCGTTTTTCAATTCATATTATTAATACCCTAAACCAGCATTAATGATCGTGCCATCTATTGCATTAATTAAGCAGAAGATACTGTCATTGGTATCTTCGGTTCCGCTTACACTGATCTTCCCAAGGAATGCATACACAGGTACATACTGATACGTATTATCCGTATTTTTCTCCTTCACACGGCAATACATCTGCTGGATTTTTGTGATATTCACAGCTGCATCTTCGGAATCATCTTCCATCAACCCCAGTGAACTGACGCTGGTGCTCACCTTCATATAAGTTTTAAAAGCATCATACAGCTCATCAAAGGATTTCAGCTCTGACGTCTGACTGTCTGCAGATGTCACCTTCATCGGTGTATCCCACTCCGCAGATACAATTTGATCATCTGTCACTGAAAAATCAATCTGCTCATAATCCAGATTTGATGCATACGAATCATCCGATGCATAATCAATAGTACTGTAAACACAAGGTATCTGATCAATGCTCGGAACATACTGGATGCGCCATTGATTGCCTATTGCCCAGACAGCATTCACCACCCATTCACCATCTGTCAATTCCTTCAGCTTCTGATCCGTCAACTTCACAGCCTCCTCCTGACTGATGGAGGACTTCCCATTGCTATTCAAACCAGCTTGTTCATCATCCCAGTAAAACATAATACTGTGCAGTTGATAATCAGGCGTTGATCTGTTGCTGGCACTCACATAAGCCATCTTGCCGTCGCAATCACCGATAACCTTTAACTTGTCTGTTTTATCCAGATTGCTCCAATCTTCATCTTCGCCAGCTTCAGCCATTTCCCTATAATAGGAAGCAGGATGGAATGTCCAGTCTGTCTTTTGTCTCTCATCATCTTCAGGTGCACTTTCATAATTGGCTTTGAGATTATCTATTTCCTCCTGATAGGATTGGATCACCGCCTCTGCCGCTTCTTCTGTATATCCCTCTTCTGTGATCAATCGATCTTTGTCATTGATCCGCTGCTGCCGCCAAAGAATGGCTTTCTGAATTTCTGACTTCGTCATCTGACTGCTTCCCTCATAGACATCTTCTGTCGTACCAAAGAAAGCCTTAGACCATCGCTTCACATCATCCACCGAAATATCCTGCGCTTCCGCCTGCATAACCGGTATAGGACGTGCCTTCACCTGGTCAACCTGAATATTGATTGTCACATCACCGCTGTCAGAAGCAAAGGATTCAGAATATCCTTCTGAAACAACCTTTTCCGCATCGGTATCTTCCGTTGATTCAGCAGCTGATTCTGCCTTCGATTGTTCCGTCTGCTGATCGTTTTTGTTGGCAACAATATCCTGATCCGGTGTAGCCTGACAACCGGATAATAACAACGATGTCACAATCATTAAGCCTATATAATTTCGTGCTTTCATCTTTATACTCCAATATGTCCAACGTAATTACAAATATCATGCCATCCAAGTTTGTTGTTCTTCTTCATGATAATCCTCCATTCTTTTGTGTAAATTTTTGTTACAGGCGGATTATATCACACCATTAATCAAAATTGTGGTCATTTCCCTTATCTCCCTATTTTGTGTTTTTATCTCTTTCCCACTCCCAAAATAACAGGAAAATTCCTATTCCAGCTAATCCTTGCATCATGCCATAATTTAAAATATCTTCAATTGATAGTCGTTTATCTAAATATTTTGCCGCATCCTTATACCATTTTTCTTCTTCATAATCAAAAACATGACGAATGTATTTTTCTATTAGCAGCAGACCTGACTGCCCATGGCATAAACACCAGTCTGTTTTTTCTGTCTGACACATTTGATCTGTCACCTGGTTCAACGAAATATCCTTAAAAAGCTGATTAATTGACAAGCCACTTATCTTATGAATCAGTGCACGTGCTAAGAGTATTCCTGCACTGCCATGACACCATGCAACAGTATTTCTAGGATTTTCTTTTCCTTCTCGAATATCACACCAATTATTCATTGAATAATCAAATAACTGATCTTCCTTTCGGCATAACTCCAACACAATTTCTTTATACTTTTCTTCTCCTGTATATCTTCCCAATAAAGCCATTGCCACCGCCATGCCGCCGTATCCATGTGCCATACCTGCAAGACAGTTCTTCGATTGAATACTCTCTACTAAATTTGTGCCTACTTTCTGAGCAATATCAAGATACATCTTATCCTGTGTTGTCGTATACATAAACAATAGCAAAATAATGATTCCTGCTCTTCCCTGTATTAAATCATCACTGGTTACCTGATAATCATTATCCAAAACAAACTGACACTGTTTCTTAGCGTAAACTATATAGCTTTCTTCTGCCGTAAGCTTATACATTATCCAATATGTAAAGGCAACGGATGCTTCACCGTCAAATAATCCCATTCTATCACTTTGATGGTTGCTGCCATTCTGTATTAAAATATCTGTATGTTCAAATAGCTGTTTTTTTAATTGTTCAACCACTGAATGATAGGTATTTTCACGTTTTTTCTGCCACATTGCTTCAAAGAAAAGCAATATGCCACTTAAACCATTGTATAAATAAATATCTGCTTTGCCGGCTTTTGTCCAGCCATCTTTACCATAATTGACACTGGTCCATTCCATTTTATCTCCTGTTAAAACAGCAGCATTGAACACCCACTTTGCAATTCTTTCAGCTGTCAACTCTCCTATTTTCGACTGCGGCTGTCCCAGTTGCTCGTTCCAGTTTTCTTTCTTTTTGTCATACATCAGTAAAGCACTTTGAATGACTTTCGTCTGAAAATCCTTATCCCAATCTGATAACTTTTCCACTCTTAATTTCAGCTGCTGTTCATTATCTCTTTGAAAATAATTTTCTATATATTCGTCATCCCCCATCAACAGATTTTTACCGTCTGCATAAAAAATCGGAACGATTCCATCATAGACACATTGCATCTCATAAATAAGAATTTTTACCCGATACGTTTCATTACAATGAAGCCCTCTGTTCATATGCCATAAGGATAACTGTCTTTTTGCCTGATTCCTCATCAACTCCGGAAAATTGAAACTGGTAATGTACATATAATATTCCTGTGTATTTCTAAAAAGATATCTTACGCTCTTCTTCATTATTGGTTGACACATCCCCACCAATACTTCTGGATCCGCTTTAATACAGTCATATGTTCTTCTGAAACCATTCATAAATTCATCCATATAATTTTCAAAACTTATATGTTTTCCCTCATATATTGGCATATTCTTTTTATGTGATAATTTTGGATAGTGATAGGAAATATTCATCTCGGACGTACCTTTATTAATGACCATGGGCATTTTTACCGACAATCTCTGTTCATCACATGTATTCAAAACAGAAACATTTACATGCATTGTTCCCATTCCGTTTGGCACAAATCCCGTATGCATCACTGTATCCATCAAATTCTGCTGCAGATTTTTTCCTTGTATACCAACCTCAATTCGGCGATCAAACATAAATTCTGTATCGATAATAACCGGATACTTTCCATGTGCTATAACATTATCCATATGAATATCTGTCATTCCAAGTACATAAGTAAGGCAGCATTCCGCACCGCATCGATAATAAAATTCCTTAATTTCCTTTGCACACTTACATTCAGCTTCAGTTACTTCCTGTTCCCAGCCATAATCATCCCCCGATACCACCAAATGTCTTGATTTTTCCAGTTCCATCTTCTCCCATAACCAGTTTTCTATTTTCTGGTACTGTTCTGTCAATAATAAAGAATGAGGTTTATAATAAATTCTCTCTCCACTTTTTAGAGAAACCTGTGCCACCATTCTTCCCGGGAAATGTTCTTCATCCTGATTAAAAGAAATCTTTGTGATATCCATAGCGTTTTGTTCAATATGAAATTCTTTGCCGATTGCTTCTCTGTCCTGATAAAAATGCTGAAGTATTTCATCCACATAATGAATATAATCTCTGATTTTACGAATCAACAACTCTGTCATAATCGGATATTTTTTTAGAAATTCTCTGTATTCTCTCTCATTCAGTAAGCACTTACTCACATAATCATCATATTCTTCTGCACTTGAATGACCATTTAATTGCCCATCATCTTTTTTCTCATGCATATCCGCTATCAAACATCTGAAGGGTATCCAAAAAACTCTTTGAACTATCTGTTTTACCAAACTGTCTATCATTCTTTCTTCTAGTGCAACAATCAGCTTTTGTTTCAAAATAATTTTGACATATTGGCCTAATTTCTCATAAAAACTATCAAAAATTCGTTCTTCTCTTTCAAATTTAAATCCATTTTCTGTACTTACACTGAATATGCATTTAACAAAAAACTCTTTTTCTTCTTTTGCTATCTTTGCACGTTTCACATCCTGCATGCTCAAAAGCTCAGGATACTTTAACAATTCATCCAGTATATCTTTGCCTAAAAATTTTTTCCAAAATTGCTTTGCTTTTTCATCTTTCCTTATTATCTGCAATAATGTTCTACTACTCATTTCAATATCCACCAAGTTAAGAGCCATTGTCTACAAATTTATTTTTCAAATCAAAAAGGTGCCTATCACTGTAGGCACCTTTTTGATAATCAACAACAAAATAATGTGTAAATTCCACCACCCTGACCTGTAGATTTCTCAACATCAAACTCTTCTACTTCTTGTAATTTCTCAATATATTCTATCTCTTTTAACAGCTTTTCTGTTAATTCTAACTCTTGCATTCGTTATTACCTCTCTTCATCATAACGTAACAACAACTCTGAATACGTTGTCTTTATCACTGATTTCCATTAATCCATCATACTTTTCCACAATTTTTTGAACACTCATTAAGCCTAACCCATGCATTTCTGTATTTTGTTTCTTCGTAGTCAGATAATGATGTTCTATCTTTCTTCTCTCGCCTTCATAAGGGTTTGATATTTCTATACGAAAAATACCATTTGGATTTTGTATGGAGAAATCAATCTGTCTATGTTCGTCCTGAAGATCTTTGACTGCCTCAATAGCATTATCAAATAAATTGCCTATAATGATACATAGCTCTGTTTCATCCACAGGACAATGATACACTTCAACAGCACAGTCTACATTAATTGCCTTTTCTTCTGCCTGTTCTATCTCGTAATTCAGCATCAAATTCAACACTTCAATCCCTGTATATCTGTTTCTGCTTCTCTTTTTTGTTGCTGCAATCTTCTTTTCAAAATAAGTCTGGGCTTCTTCATATTTTTTATCATGTAAATATTCCAATATCAACACATCCTGATGAACAGAATCATGTAGCAACATTCTTTTCTCTGTATACATCTTCTGAATCATCTCATACTGTCTCTTCAGCATTTCAAAATTCATATCAGAAATCTGCTGCTGATATTGCATGTCCTTATATCCCTTGTAAAAAATAATCGCTGTTAAAACGCTAAACAAACATATAAAAACAATTGTACTAAACAGAATGTACTCTCCCTGAATAAAGAATCCTTCAACATCGTTGTTAAAAAGATACTCTCCAATCATTATTTCTGCCAAAACAAAAAGTGTCAGATATCTATAATCCTTTTTATAACGACGTTGAACTAGTGGAGCACCTTTCATACGATAACACAACCACAAAGATACGCTAATAGTTACTGCCATTCCACAGATATGTATCCAATGCCATCCAAGGCCATCTGCAACTGTCACATAATTTTTTAAATGAATATGCTCCAAATAGCATAATGTAAAAACATATAGATGCCTAAAGACATAAACTGTGTACCAATAAATAAAAAATTGCACAAAAACCTGCCAAAAATATGTATCATAAAAAATAATCAATAAAATGAATATTCCAATACCCGTTATAAGCTCACCAATAGATGAAAACTTAAAAAAATAAATATTCCCCGCATTAATGGTAATCCAAAAAATAATTAATATCCAATATAATACCTTCGTCCACAGCCGTTCCCACCGGAAATGTCCCGGTGGTACAGCTAATCTGATGCCGCACAGAATCACCGTTATGATTTCCAGCACTCGTAGGGTAATCCCTGCTATTTCCATGCCCGCCGCCCCCAATAATCACTGATGGCTTTTTTGACCTGCTGATATCTCGGTAGGCTGACCGGCACACTGTCACCATTACGCATGATCAGCATATGGTCTTTCAGCCGCAGCACATGACGTATATTCACGCCATAACTTTTGTCCGTCATGATAAAAGCGTCATCCACCTGCTGCATGTCTTCAATCACCTTTGAAAGTGCCCGGCGTTCTCTAAATACCTCCGGTTTGTCGGTATAAAACAGGGTATATTTGCCATCTTTGCTCAGATACTGGATCTGATCATAGGCAATACGGATGAGATCATTCGCCCCTTCGATCATATAATAATTGGATTTGTGTGCCTGCAAATAATGAATCAGTGAATCCATAGTCTCCGGTATCAGTGTTCGTATACTGTCCTTCGTTATGTACTGCCAGGCATGATACCTATAGCACTTCACGCTGTATTCCATATGGGCCGTCACAAAAACGATATACGGCGAGTCATATTTCATACGGATGTAAGTTGCCAGTTCCATACCATTGATATCCGGCATCTCGATATCCATAAAATAAATATCATAACATCTGCCCGCTTCAATCTGAGCCTTGAAATCTTCTGCATGATCAAAACAGTCAATTTCACCCTGACATCCCTTTTCCATCAGCCAGTTATCAACTGTCTGACGGATGAGTTCACTGTAATCCTTCTCATCATCTATCACTGTAATCTTCAACATGATGTCTTTCCCTTTTGTCCTAATTCCGACAATAATTTTAGCATAATTTGACATTTCAGGGATATCGCGTCCCTTAACTCTTTGTTTTTGTCCTTTAATTCTATTTTTGTTATTTGGTGGCATCACCACTCATCAAGTATTAAATACTATTTTGCCTGAAACAAAAGTGCTGCACCAATTGCAGTCATAAAGGCTGCTTCTTTCGGAATGATAAAGTTGATATCATAAAGTTCTCCAACCTGTCCCAGCATAATTCTTGCCTGATTCAGCGTAGCTGTGGAACCGCCGATGACTGCTCTTTTCAGATTTACATTGCGGCAGGCAAATACAGCCAGTGTTCCTGCTGTCTGGAAAATCATATTCATCAGCCCCAGTGCCACATCCTCATCTGTGGCTGTACTCTTCATCTTACCCAAATTGGAAGACGTGGCATAATCCGGCAGCGTCTCCATCTGATCTCTGCTCAGTTCTGCAATTCCCCAGTCCACGTTTTTCAGATTGCCCTGTTCTGCCATATCTGCGATCACTTCCACATCACGGATACCGAAAAGCCTTGAGGAAAGGCCCACCAGTGTACCGCCGCCCACAGCACTGCCGCCGATATGCCAAATCCCCTCAGGGCCTGCATAAACAAAAACAGTACCTGTGCCGATGCTGCCCACAACCGTTTCTTCAAGCCCGGTCAGATAGAGGCCGCCTGTTCCCAGCGCATCAAATTCCGTCACTTTCGTTGTTGGAAGGCCATAGACATCCCCTTCCACATAACTGGCCCCCATGCCGGTGAGCATCACAGCCTCCACATCTGCAATCTGCATTCTCTCCTCACAGAGTAATTTGCCGATGGCACCGTACATAGCTGTCACCGGGTCAGAGGCTGAAACCTTCAGCGAATTTAAAATTGTTTTACTTTCATCCATGGCAACAATCTTTGTTGCAGAACTTCCTATATCTATACCTAATACAATCCCCATTTTTTATTATCTCCACTTATATACAATTTTCTGTCATAATACGATCCATTTTCCCTTACGGCTGGAGCCTTCACGCTTTACTCTTCCATGCCACTCCATTATATATTCCGCGCGCAGATATCCGCCAGACAACACTTATCGCAATAAGGCTTCGTTCTGGCTGTACAGACTTCCCGTCCATGTTCAACCAGACGATGACAGAAGTCGCTGCCTTCCTCCGGCGGCACCAGTTTCCACAAAGCCATCTCTACCTTTTTCGGTTCTTTGATACCGTCCACGATACCAATCCTGTTGACCAGACGGATACAATGTGTATCTGTCACGATGGCCGGTTTGCCGAAGACATCCCCCATGATCAGATTCGCACTCTTTCGTCCGACCCCGGGCAGTTTCAGCAGTGCATTGAAATCATCCGGAACCCTATCATGATACTGTTCATGAAGTATCTTCATGCAGGCACTGATATCTCTGGCCTTGCTCTTTCCAAGTCCGCATGGACGGACAATTTCTTCTATATCTGCCACATCCGCAGCCGCCAAAGAGGCCACATCCGGATATTTCTTATATAATCCTTCTACAACCACATTCACTCTGGCATCGGTACACTGGGCTGCCAGACGTACACTGACCAGCAGCTTCCATGCCTGGTCATAATCTAACGTACACTCAGCCAATGGATAGGCAATTTTCAAACGCCGGATGACTTCCAGCGTTAATTCTTCTTTCGTCATTTCAACCCCTCCAAAATATATTTCGAATTCACTTGTTTATCTAAAACTCAACCATTTTTAATCTTCAATTGAATCCTATCTTTAGTTTTATTCTTACTTATTTCCTGCCAGCCTGACAAATAACCCCTGCGGCAGTTCAAAGATAAACACAATCCCCAGCACGATAGCCACCGCCACCTTCACTGCCGTGTAGCCTGTCTCGGCCGCCAGCCGCAGCTGATCTGTCACAATGTAATAGGCTGTCCAATACACACCGGCGCCCGGTACCAGTGGAAATATCCCGGCGATCAGGAAAATGGTCACCGGACATTTCTTCCGCACTGCTGCCAGTCTGGACAAAAAAATCACCACCATTGTTGCCGCCAGAGAGGCCCCTGCCGTACTGAAATGTTCCAGTGCGATCAGGTAGACAAGCCACCCTGCTCCGCCGATGACACCGCAATAAGGATAGTACTTCGATGGTACACCAAACAAAACCGAAAATCCCACTGTCGCTATCACAGCGGCTATGATTTGGATCGTCATAAGTCAGCACCTCCCGTCAACAGTTTCAACACTGCAATTCCCATACCGACACCAATGGCAATACAGATAAAAACAAGTAGTGCGTCAATCATCCGCACAGTACCTGAAATGTAATCTCCATCTGCCGCATCACGAATCGCAACAGTAAAAGCGACACCCGGAACCAGCGGCATCATAGAACCAATGATCATAAAATTCAGATGATCCCCCAGTCCCAGCATATAAAGGAGATTGCAGACCAGCGTCACAAAAGCGCCGCCGCCTACATTACCCACAATCTTTGACAAATGCGGTCCGCTGATATAAAGAATATAGACATAGATCAGAAATCCTGCAATGGCTGCCGCCAGACAATCCATCAGATTGCCCCCGAAAAGGCAGCAGAAAGCCCCGCTTGCCACACCTGAAGCCAGAATCAGCACGCTTTTTCTCTTGTCCGGCATCCGACGAATCGTCTCCAATGCCTGATAAGCTTCTGAAACTGTATATTTTCCTTCCGCGATCTCTCTTGAAAGCTGATTCACCGCTGCCACTTTATCCAGATGAGAACCATTCACCGGTATGTGCCGTACCTTTGCAAACACGTGCCCATGCCCTTCACCAGCTGTTGCCAGTATATAATTCATCAAAATAAACTGACTGGCCGATTCAACACCGTAATGTCTGCAGATGCGATCCATGGTTTCTTCCACCCTGAAAATCTCTGCACCATTCTCCAGCAGCAGTTCGCCTGCCTGCATCGCCAGTTCCATCACTTCATCTTCGTCACAATCAATGGCTGTATCTATTGTTGATTCTATTCTTTTCTGACCGGATGTGCTCATGATGACGCCCTCCATTTACCTGCAATCTACATCTGCTCATGCTATTATAACATATAAAAACAGTGCACTAAAGTACAAAAAAGAATGCGCCGCACGCTCCTGTGCAACAAAAAAAGCAGCTCATAATGAACTGCTGGCATTTTGTTGATGAAATTATGAAAACTGGCGGTTCAGGAATACTTCAAAGCTGTCGGCCGCAGCTTCTTCATCCGGTCCCTCAATATTAACGGTGATGACATCACCAACTGCAAGCTTTAATCCCATCCATTCCAGAATATCCTTGCCATTGACTGTCTTCTCATCCTTTGTCACTTTAACATCTGAAGCAAACTGTGATGCCTCTTTCATAATCAGTCCTGCTGAACGGACATGCAGAATGCCGTCTTCAATCTTATTCACTGCTACCGAGAATTGTTTCATGCTCGTCTCTCTCCTTTGTATTGTTTAATCCTCAAATTCGTCTATATTTTAACAAAAAAACAAAATCCTTTCAATACAAGAATAGAACCAATTTTTGAAAGGATTTTATTTCATTTTGATAAATATGCACAATGTTACTTCCTATTTCAGTAAAACTGCCTTGACTTCCTTCAATCTTTGCTCAAATTGAGCATAAAAACTGACTTCTTCACCAAAACCGCGCATGTAAAATTCTTTGAGAACATAAATATTAATTTGCTTGATGGTGCCGTCACTGGCGTTTTCTTTCTTCAGTGATGCAGCTACATCCTTCAGAAAATAGTGCCAGTCATTGACAAACTTCTCATACTGATCTAATTCCGGTATATCCAGCCATTTTCTGACTTTGATCTTCTGACGGTCCGTTTTCACACATTCCTTTGTCTGAAGAATGTATTTGAAACTTCTGTCCTCATACAGTCTTCCCAATGGGAACAGACGGCAGAACCCCGGTCTGATTTTATGGATACCACATCTGCCCTCCCGGTTCAGGAAAATACAGTGTTCATCTTCACCTGCCATCTTGAGATTCGGCAGGATCATTCCGTCCACGACATTTAACTCTACATGATCCGCCAGCAGCGCTTCAAATGGAATACGAAAGTAAGTACATATCCTATGTACATCTAATGGATCCAATAGGATGGACTTTCCCATTCCGTGACAACAGACGGAACATCCTTCACATCCCTGACAATCTGCCCTGACCATATCATTGGCTGTATAGAAACGGCCATCTGAAATCTCATTTAAATCTATATTTCTTTCCATATTCAATACCTCGTATCTGCTTAATGTTTAATAAACATTGTATCATACTTTTTGACTTTTTATTTGAAAAATCAATTATTTTTTCCATTGAATCCATGATATAATTCTTATAATTCAGAACCCAACAACCAATCGCAGCTGCAGGTTATATTGACGCTGCCTCTATTGCGGCAATTCCAATACCTGTACTCCGCATAATTACACAACGCATATACCAAAAAAGGAGGCCCCTTATGGTCGAACAACTTTATCACACCCCGGATATTTACAGGATTTATGTCCCGCTCCCTGACAACCCATTGAAATATCTCAACTGCTATGTTCTTGTTTCCAACGGCGAAACATTGATCATTGACACCGGCTTTAACCGCCCGGAATGTAAGCAGGCACTTTTTGACGGACTTGATGAGCTGCAAGTGGATTTTGCCCATACAAAGCTTTTCCTCACCCACCTTCACGGGGATCACAGCGGCCTCACAGAAGAACTGACGGTGAGAGGCGTTCCTGTTTTCATGAATGCCATTGATTATAATTATCTCTGTCAGGAGCTTGCCTCCGGCGGATGGCAGGCCATGGAACAGATTTTTCTCAGCGAAGGCTTTCCAAGAGAAGAAATTGAGAAGCAGAAAAAGGGCAATCAGGCAAGACTTTATTCTCCGCAGCATCCATTCCCTGCAACAACTGTTCAGGACAATGATGTGCTCACCCTGGGAGATGTTTCTCTCCGATGTATCCATACACCGGGACATACTCCCGGACATATCTGCTTATATATAGAAGATAAAGAAATTTTATTCTCCGGTGACCATATTCTTTTTGATATCACACCGAATATATCTGTATGGCGAAATGTTCCTTATTCTCTGGCTGATTATCTGGAAAGCCTGCAGAAAATAAAATGCCTGAAGGTTTCCCATACATTCCCGGGACACAGAGAGTTTCACGGAGATATTCAAGATCGCATCGATGCCCTGACCCTTCACCATCATGCGCGTTTAAAAGAAATCCTGGACGCCATTGACCATCATCCCGACTGTACTGCCTACGGAACTGCCGGCCGGATCAGCTGGTCTGCCAGAGGCCGTGCATGGGAGGATTTTTCACCGAATCAGAAATGGTTTGCCATGGGTGAAACACTGGCGCACATCAAATGGCTCTCAGACAGAGGCGCCATAAGCAGCACCAGACCATTGTCTCTGAACATGCCAACTATTCAAAATACCCCGGCAAAAGAAACGGCAGAAAACCGTTATCGGGCTCTCTGCCATTCTTCTAATCTGTTCTTTTATTCACAGCGTTTTTCTGATGACGATTTTTGTGAACACGTTACGCATTATGCATGAACATGTTCTTTCATCACTTTATACAGCTGAATGATAACGGTCGGTATAAAGGCCAGCATCGCAATCATTCCAATCTGGTAACCGTTCAAAGGTGACACTGAGAAAAGCGTGCGCATCACAGGTACAAAGATAACCAGTGCCAACAGCAGCACACCGCCAAAGAAAGCACCGATGCTGTTAATATTGGATGTCAGACCGATTTTGAAAATCGAATGTCTGCTTCTGCAGTTGAATCCGTGGAACAGTCTTGCCAGAGTCAGCGTAGCAAATGCCATAGAACTGGCTGTGGCACTGTCTGTAGATAAACCGATATGGAAAGCGATCATGGTACAGACTGCGATCAGACCGCCCTGTAGGAAAAGGGCTGTCATCAGATCTTTCGTCAGGATTCCCTGTTTCGGATCCCGTGGCGGCTCTGAAAGCAGGTCTTTTTCTGCCTTTTCCATCCCAATGGCAATGGCCGGCAGGGAATCCGTCAGCAGATTGATAAACAGCAGATGCACCGGCTGAAATGGCACCGGAAGTGCCGCAAGGGATGTATACAATACCGCCATGATTCCGGCCATATTGCCTGATAACAGGAACTGAACCGCATTTTTAATATTGCGGTAGACATTTCGCCCATTGGCAACGGCTTTGATGATGGTGGCAAAATTATCATCTGTCAGGATCATGGATGCGGCATCCTTGGATACTTCAGTACCTGTAATACCCATCGCCACACCGATATCTGCCTTTTTCAGAGCCGGGGCATCATTGACACCATCACCGGTCATGGCGGTTACTGCACCTTTGCGCTGCCATGCATCCACGATACGGATTTTGTTCTCAGGTGAAACACGGGCATAAACCGATATTTTGCCGATCTTATCATCCAGTTCTTCTTCACTCATGGCATCCAGCTCCTGACCGGTTACAGCCATATCCCCTTCACTGAATATACCAATCTGCTCTGCAATGGCTGTGGCTGTGATCTTGTGATCACCGGTGATCATTACCGGACGGATGCCTGCCCTCTTTGCTTCGGCCACTGCTTCCTTTGACTCTTCTCTCGGCGGATCGATCATAGATACCAGACCTATGAAAATCAGATGATCCTCCTCATCCAATGTCAGCTGCTGGTCGGCTTGTGCCTCCTTATAGGCAAATGCCAGGACTCTCAGACCCTGTTCCGAAAAAGCCTGATTTTTATCTAATATCTCCTTTACATCCTGCTCAGTAATTGGACGGACTTCATCCCCGATACGGATTCTGTCCGTTCGCTTCAGCAGAATATCCAAGGCGCCCTTAACCAGAATGGTCGGCACACCATGCAGGCGATACTTTGTGCTCATGAGTTTTCTGTCTGAATCAAATGGTATCTCTTCCATACGAGGCATCATCTCTTTCAGAATATCCTCTTTGATGTCCGCTTTTCTTCCCATTTCCAGAAGTGCCACTTCCGTCGGATCACCGATACTCTGGCCTTCCACAATAGCAGAATCATTAGTCAGAATCGCATCGTAGAGCAGATACCGATGAGACTGCTGCTTCAGGTCCAGTGCATCAGCTTCCATTGTCTGATGATTAATATAAACCTGCTGAACCGTCATTTTGTTCTGCGTCAACGTACCTGTTTTGTCCGAACAGATGACAGATACACATCCGAGGCTCTCCACTGCTTTCAGATCTTTGATAATGGCATGTTCTTTGGCCATTTTCTGGGTTCCCATGGCCTGTACGATGGTGACAATGGAACTCAAAGCCTCAGGAATGGCAGCCACCGCCAAAGCCACTGCAAACATCAATGCATTCAGCACCGGCATCCTTCTGTACAGACTTAAAACAAACACAACTGCACTGATAATCATAATAACAATAGCCAGCTGGCTGCCAAATTTATCAAGACTCACCTGCAGCGGTGTTTTCTTCTCCTTGGTGGCATTCATAAGTGCCGCGATCTTGCCGATCTCTGTCTCCATACCTGTAGCCGTCACCAGTACAACGGCACGGCCTCCAGTTACAAGACTTCCTGAATAGACCATGTTGATACGATCTCCCAGTGCCTGTTCTCCCTCAAGAACAACTGCTTTCTTCTCAACATTGGTAGATTCCCCAGTCAGCGAACTCTCATTCACCTGAAGAGAATAGCTCTCAAGGATTCTGCCGTCCGCTGTCACCAGATCCCCCGCCTCAAGAAGCAAAATATCTCCTTTAACAACCTTTGCAGAAGGAATCTCCCCCTTCACACCGCCCCTAAGCACCTTTGCCGTTGGTGCTGACAGGGTTTTCAGACTTGCAAGGGATTTCTCTGCTTTCTCATGCTGCACCGTGCCAAGAATCGCATTCATCGTAATAACCGCAAATATAACAATCGTACTTTCCACATTGCCTGAAACCATAGAAATAATGGCGGCAATAATAAGAATAATAACCAGAAGATCTGCAAACTGCTCCGCAAACACTCTCAGCGCACTTTTCTTCTTTGATTCCTGAAGAACATTCTCCCCATTCATTTTCAGCAGTTCTTCCGCCCGCTCACTGCTCAGGCCGTTTTTGTCGGCATCCAGCATTTTCAGGACTTCTTCCTCATTCATCTGATACCATTCTTTCATTCTGCTTCCTCCTTTCAGACTTCCTGCTTTCAAACTTCCCTTATTTTTGATTTTCATGCACTTAGATCTTAGATCCATATAAAAGAAAAAGACTTTCAATGTATGATAACAGAAACTATCTGTCGTCATACATCAAAAGTCTCGTACCCGTCATGGTATATATTACCAGACTGCTCTACAAATCTGCAAACAGCCGCGATTGTTGATAATATATTAAAACTACTCCCCTTTGATGACGCAATGCCATCAATATTCAGTTGTAATTTATCTAAGTTTCTAACAGTTTAACGCATTTTATATCTGCTGTCAACCCTTATTCTTCTTCCATATTGGCCAGTTTTGCAGCCTGGTCTGCTGCGATCAGACTGTCAATGATCTCATCCAGATCACCGTTCATAATATCGCCCAGTCTGTATAATGTCAGCTTGATACGATGCTCTGTGCATCGTCCCTGTGGGAAGTTGTATGTTCTGATCTTCTCAGATCTGTCACCTGTACCTACCTGATTCTTACGAAGAGCAGCCTCTTCTGCATGCTTCTTCTCGATCTCGATCTCGAGAAGCTTGGAACGCAGCAAGCGGAAAGCTTTCTCTTTGTTCTGCAGCTGTGACTTCTCTGTCTGGCTGTAGATAACGATACCTGTCGGATTATGGGTCAGACGCACTGCGGAGTCTGTTGTATTGACACACTGACCGCCGTTGCCGGAGGCACGCATAACATCAATACGTACATCATTCATATCAATCTCAACATCCACTTCTTCAGCTTCCGGCATGATCGCTACGGTGGCCGTAGATGTGTGGATACGTCCGCCGGATTCTGTCTCAGGTACACGCTGTACACGATGTACGCCGGATTCGTACTTCATACGTGAATACACATGATCACCGCTGACCATAAAGACACATTCCTTGAAGCCGCCGATACCATTCTCGCTGACATCCATCATCTCGATCTTCCAGCGCTTGGAATCTGCATATTTGGAATACATACGGAAAAGCTCTGCTGCAAAAAGCGCGGACTCGTCACCGCCTGCGCCGGCTCTGATCTCCACGATAACGTTCTTCTCATCCATCGGATCCTTAGGGATCAGAAGAACCTTCAGCTCCTGCTCGATCTTTGTGATATTGGACTTTGCTTCTGAAAGCTCTTCCTTGAGCATTTCCTTCATCTCTTCATCATCTTCAGCTTCAAGCATCTCAAGACTGTCATCAATTGTCTGCTTTGTATTCTTATATTCTGTATACTTTTCTACAAGGGGCTGCAGATCACTCTGCTCTTTCATCAGCTTGCGGAAGTGCTTCTGATCATTGACAACGTCCGGATCATTTAACTCTTCCATGATCTGCTGATATCTGATCAAAATATCATCTAATCTATCAAACATTGTTATTTACCTCCATCTTCTGCAGCTTTCACTGCATAAACAACTCTGTCCAGACCGGCCAGATCTTTCTTCACGTGTATATCTTTAAATCCTGCCTGATCAAGAAGCTGTGAAACAGCTTCCCCCTGATCATAACCGATTTCAAAAAGCAGTGAACCGCCGGGTACAAGATACCGTCCCGATTCCTCTGCCAGTTTTCTATAAAAAAGGAGTCCATCTTTACTGCCATCCAATGCCAGATGGGGTTCATGATCTCTGACCTCACGCATGAGATCTTCAATATCCTCTGTGGGAATATAAGGCGGATTAGAAACAATCATATCAAAAACGCCTTCAACGGATTCAAAGAGATTACTGTGCACAAGTCTCACCTGAGGCAATCCCAGATTCTCTCTGTTTCTCTCAGCCACCTTCAATGCACCTTCTGAAATATCCACACCGACTCCTTCTGCCACCGTTCCCAGCTTTGCAAGACTTAAAAGAATGCATCCCGAACCGGTACACATATCTAGCAGTCTGCACTCCGGCTTCATCATGGCCAAAGCTGTCTCCACCAATACTTCTGTATCCTGTCTGGGGATCAATACGCTCTCATTGACCAAAAACGGCAGTCCCATGAATTCCGTGCTTCCCGTCAGATACTGCACCGGATATCCTTCTCTTCTCCGACGGATCAGAGCCTGATAATCAGCACTTTGCTTCATCTGTGCTTCATCAAAAGGATCATTTCTTCTTATGAGAAAATCCACACGGCTGATACCATAAATATGTTCCAGCAGATACCATGCATCCACGGATGCATTATCCACACTGTGTGCTGTCAGTTCATCGGTTCCCCATTTCAAAAGGGTATCATAACTCCACTGCATCATGGCTGACTCACTCCTGTTTTCGATCCCGTCCCTGGCTGTCCTGAAGCATCAGCCGCTGCATTCTCGGCCTGGAACTGTCTCCAGTCATAAATCGCTTCAATAGAAGCAATAGCAACTTCCAGCATCTCCAGATCCGGCTCCCGAGTCGTCAGCTTCTGAAGCATCAGTCCTGGTTTACTCACAATATTCACCAGACAGGACTCGCTTCTGCCTGCCCACTGAATGATCTCATAGGAAACACCTGCAATCACCGGAACAAGAATGACACGGAGTACAATCTTCAGTGCCATATTGTCCACACGGATAAACATAAAACAGATGATACTGACTACCATAACAATCAGCAGAAAACTTGTTCCGCATCTCTTATGCAGTCTTGAATACTTCGCCGCATTCTCCGGCGTCAGTTCAGCGCCATGCTCAATACAGTTAATGGTCTTATGTTCCGCACCATGGTACATAAAAACTCTCTGTATATCTTTCATCTGTGAAATAGCTACAATATAAATAAAAAAAATCGCAATTCGGATCAGGCCTTCCATCACTGCCAGTGCCATTGGACTCTTAATCACCCTGCCGAATAAGGATGAAATAAAAAACGGTGTCAGCATGAATAAAACAACAGCAATCACAACGGATAAAGCCACTGTCAATCCCATAAATACGGCATCGGACTTGTCATCCTTATCCTTCTCTTTCTCTGCTTCCTCTTCATCCTCAAAAAAGCTGGCTGAGTAAGTCAGTGTAGACATACCCAGCACAAGAGAATCAATAAATGACAGCACACCCCTGATAATCGGGATCTTCTTCGTATGCCATCTGGCATTCAGGCCAATAAACTGATCCTTCTTGACTTCTATTGTCTGATCCGGCTTTCTGACCGCCACCGCATAGTCATTGCCATTACGCATCATGACTCCTTCAATGACTGCCTGTCCGCCGATAGTCGCATATCGCATATACTCCTCCTACGGGCGGAATGAAACATTCCTTACGTGCTTCATCCGCTGCCACGGAAAATAGGTATTTTCCGTATGAAAAAACAGGGCCGTCGCATCTGCTGATCTCTGCACCGATCTCCACGATATGGACAATCCGGATGGCAGAGGATCTGTCGAAATGATGCGGCAGCCCCGTCTATCGTCTAATTATGCCTGTTTGATGCCATACTTACGATTGAACTTATCAATACGTCCGCGAGCAGAAGCAGCTTTCTGCTGGCCTGTGTAGAATGAATGACACTTAGAACAGATTTCTACGTGGATTTCAGGTTTTGTGGAACCTGTTACGAATTCGTTACCACAGTTGCATGTTACCTTTGCCTGATAATACTTAGGATGGATTCCTTCTCTCATCTTATTCACCTCACTAATATTCTTTCCTGATTGCCAACCAGGAATAATCACTTGAGTTATCTCAAATCGGGCTTCTCTGCCCATATCTGTCATTATAAAACAGCTTTTTAATTCTATCACATTTTTTCACAGTATGCAAGTATATTTTTACATTTTGCAAATGATATTTTACAAAATAATTTGCAGCCAAAAGACATGTCTCTCGTTTTATCATTGATGCAGGCTTTCCAGCTTTACCACATTTTCGTATGCCGGATCATATTGACAAATTCCGCATTGTCCTTTGTATGAGTAAACATATCAAGGATCTGTTCCAGTGCTTCCTCCGACTTCATACTATTTAATGCCTTTCTCATGATATACATAGCTTCCAGTTCTTCTTTGTCCAGCAAAAGTTCTTCTCTTCTGGTTCCTGAACGAGGAATATTAATCGCCGGAAAGATACGTTTCTCGGAAAGCTTTCTATCCAGAACAAGTTCCATGTTGCCTGTTCCTTTGAATTCTTCAAAGACAACATCATCCATCTTGCTGCCTGTCTCCACAAGGGCTGTAGCAAGGACTGTAAGACTGCCGCCCTCACGCATATTTCTTGCAGCACCGAAGAATTTCTTCGGCATATGCAGTGCAGCCGGATCCAGACCGCCGGAAAGAGTACGGCCGCTTGGCGGCACTGTCAGGTTATAAGCCCTGGCCAGACGTGTAATACTGTCCAGCAGGATCACAACATTCTTCTTATGTTCAACTAAACGTTTCGCCCGCTCTAATACCATCTCTGAAACACGTTTATGATGCTCCGGTGTCTCATCAAATGTAGAATAGATCACATCTACATTCCTGCCTTCAATATACTCTTTGATATCCGTCACTTCCTCCGGACGTTCATCAATAAGAAGAATGATCATCTGCATGTCCGGATAATTCGTATTGATCGCCTTGGCTACCTGCTTTAAAAGGGTTGTCTTACCTGTCTTCGGCGGCGATACGATCATTCCTCGCTGTCCAAGACCGATGGGTGAAACCAGGTTCATAATACGCATGGAAACCGGTGCATTCGGTGTCTCAAGGTTAATCCTGTGATCCGGGAAGATCGGCGTCATATCTTCGAATTTGCCGCGCTTCTGTGCTTCATAAGGCGGCATGCCATTAACCGATCTTATATAAAGAAGTGCTGAAAACTTCTCTTTCTCTGTCTTTACCTTGATATTGCCGCAGACAATATCACCGGTCCTGAGATTGAATCTGCGGATCTGCGCCGGTGACACATACACATCATTCGTTCCCGGCATATAGTTTTCACATCGAATAAAGCCAAAGCCTTCCGGAATGACTTCCAGGATACCGTTGGCCATCATACCGCTGTCTAACTGGCCATAGCCCGGGATCTCCATCTCTTCCTCAGACTGGCCATTTCCTCCGTATTGGTAATTCTCAGCACGCTGATAATTCTCGCTTCTCTGATAATTATTCTCACCGCGCTGATTATTCTCGCTTCTCTGATAATTATTCTCGCCGCGCTGATTATTTTCGCTTCTCTGGTAACTATTCTCGCCGCGCTGATTACTTTCGCTTCTCTGGTAACTATTCTCGCCGCGCTGATTACTTTCGCTTCTCTGGCTGTAAGTATTCCTTCTGTTATTATAACCATTGCCGCCATTGTTCGTCCCGGTGCTGTCCTGACGTCTGCGCTCATAATACTCCTGACGCTCACCTTTTTCTGAACGTTCCGCATATTCACTTCTCTCAGACTGATTCTGGCGTTCATTTCGTTCCTGCCGGTTATTGCGCTCCGGGCGTTCTGCTCTCGGTGTCCTGTTTCGAAAAACATATGGTTTTCTGCTTTCCGCATTGGTATTTTCCGGTTGAGAAGTCACATTGTCCTGTTTTTCCTGTACTTCCTCTGACTTTTCTTCCTTATTCTCCAATAAACCAAGGGCTGCCATCTGTTCCTGCAATTCTGCTTTACGCATCACAGATGTATTCTTCACACCCTTCGCTTTTAAAATCTCCCGCATCTGGGCGACAGATAATTTTTTTTCCTGATCAGCCATAAAAGCCTCCTTATCTGCTGACAAATTCTTACTGTACCCGACACAGCCAAATTCTGCACTGTATGGATACAGCTGAACTCCAGTTTTTAACAAATATTCATATCTCTAAAAATATTAAAATTGGGTAATCAATCGTTGAATCTTCTATAATTTCTACATAACAAAATAAGAACAAAGCATCTTACGATACTTTTAATAATTAAGAAAGACTGAATAATTCTTTTTTACCATTATATATGAAATCAGCAAAAATAAAAAGCCCAAGTTTTCTTTTTTATTTTCTTTTCAGAATCATAAACAAAAATCCTCCTCCATTTAACAGCCGATGCAGACCGAAAATATGCACGAAAAACCATTTTATATTATTTACAATTTTTACAATTTGAAAGTTTCTGGCTTGTTTCCTGCAATTTCATCTGCTTTATATCCACTTTATCACCAAAGAAGTTCTTTTATGAAGGAAAACTTTAACAAAATTCCTATTTTTTTACAGATTAAAGTGAAAAAAGATTGAATTATTACTTAATCTATATTATAATCATCAATGGAAAGAATGAATTCCACTGAACATACTTTGCTGCGGATTTTGTCCGTTGGCAGGTCAATATAAGGAGGATGAAACAGAATGTCTTACAGTGACGAAATTATCGAAAAAGTAAAAGCAAAAAATCCTAACGAACCTGAGTTTATCCAGGCAGTGACAGAAGTTATGAATTCTCTTCGTCTCGTTGTAGATAACGATCCAAAGTATCAGAACGAAGCATTACTTGAGAGAATCGTTGAACCAGAACGTATTATTATGTTCCGTGTACCATGGGTTGACGACGAAGGCAAAGTTCAGGTCAACAGAGGTTTCCGTGTACAGTTCAACAGTGCCATCGGACCTTACAAGGGCGGTCTCCGTTTCCATCCATCCGTTAACTTAAGCATTATCAAATTCCTTGGTTTCGAACAGATTTTCAAGAACTCCCTGACAGGCCTTCCTATCGGCGGCGGCAAGGGCGGTTCTGATTTCGATCCTAAAGGCAAATCTGACCGTGAAGTTATGGCTTTCTGCCAGAGCTTTATGACAGAGCTTTGCAAGCATATCGGAGCTGATACTGATGTTCCTGCCGGTGATATCGGTGTAGGCGGCCGTGAAATCGGTTATATGTATGGTCAGTACAAGAGAATCCGCAACGTATCCGAAGGTGTCTTAACAGGTAAAGGCCTCACATACGGCGGTTCCCTCGCTCGTACAGAAGCTACAGGTTACGGTCTTGTCTACCTTGTAGAAGAATTATTAAAATGCAAAGGCGACACAATCGAAGGCAAGACTGTTGCTGTATCAGGTGCCGGTAATGTTGCTATTTACGCTATTCAGAAGGCTCAGCAGCTGGGCGCTAAAGTTGTTACATGCTCTGACTCCACAGGCTGGGTATATGATCCGGAAGGCATCGATGTCGCTGCTCTGAAAGAGATCAAAGAAGTACAGCGTGCACGTCTGACAGAATACAAGAAATACAGACCACAGTCTGAATACCACGAAGGCCGCGGCGTATGGCAGATTCCTGTTGACATCGCTCTTCCTTGTGCAACTCAGAACGAGCTCTTCCTTGAAGATGCTAAACAGCTTGTAGCAAACGGCTGCAAGGTTGTTGCTGAAGGCGCCAACATGCCTACTACTCTTGATGCAACAGAATATCTGCAGGAACATATCTACTTCGTACCTGGCAAGGCTTCCAATGCCGGCGGTGTTGCTACATCCGCTCTTGAAATGTGCCAGAACAGCATGCGTTACAGCTGGACATTCGAAGAAGTTGATGCTAAACTCAAAGACATCATGGTCAACATCTTCCACAACATCGACAACGCTGCTAAAGAATACGGCGTAGAAAACAACTACGTTGCAGGTGCTAACATCGCAGGCTTCAAGAAAGTCGCTGATGCTATGCTTGCTCATGGTATTGTTTAAAAATTAAAGTTCGGGCCTAGACCATAGAGGGATTCCTGAGGAGTCATTCCGCACAGGCACACTCGCGTTGCCAACGCTAACAGCGGTACATAAGGCAGTAAAATACACTGCCTAAGTACCGGTAAGCGTTGAAGCACCTGTGCGGAATGACATCCTCAGGAATCCCTTTTGTAGTTTTTGACCGAACTTTTTCATAATTATTAAACACGATATGCTATTATGCCGGCATACATCTCTTTGACGAAATCAACATCAATAACCATATACCCACCCTTGAGTCAGGACTTCACTTTATCTTCGCTCTGTTCCTGTTTGCATACACACATCTGTTTGCATAAATCCGTCAGCTATGCTATCATAGATATAGTATTTTGAGTATGCTTCAACATACTTTTGTATCAAGCTATTGCGAAACATCCGTTATTCTCAGACACTTATTATGTTTCGTGCCATTTATACAAACCAGGAGGAATGCAGTTTTGTGGGCAGATAAACGCTACCACTCTCTTGATTATGAGATGAAGGCCCGGTACGGGCACAAGATTTATAAGATTGCCCTTGACGGCGGCTTTACCTGTCCCAACAGAGACGGACACATTGATACACGAGGCTGTATTTTCTGCAGTGCCGGCGGTTCCGGAGATTTTGCTGCATCCAGACAGCTCTCTATTACCGAACAGATTGAAGAAGGCAAACAGCTGCTTGCAGGGAAGCGGCTTTCCGGGAAGCTTGATGTTGGCAGCAAGGAATCCCCGATGCCTTGTTATATCGCCTATTTTCAGGCATTTACAGGTACTTACGACCATATTGAACGTCTTCGGTCTCTTTATACAGAAGCCATCCGCCGCCCGGAAGTAGCTATTCTTTCCATTGCCACCCGTCCGGACTGTTTGTCGCCTGAGGTCCTTGATCTTTTATCTGAGCTGAATCAGATCAAGCCTGTATGGATCGAGCTTGGTCTTCAGACCATTCATCCTCATACAGCGGATTATATTCGGCGCGGTTATCCACTGTCAGTCTATGATACAGCCGTCTGTGAGCTTCATGAAAGAGGCATTGAGGTCATCACCCACGTTATTCTTGGCCTTCCCGGAGAAACTACTGACGACATGCAGGCTACCGCCGATTATATCGCTCATCAGCCTATACAGGGCGTCAAGTTTCAGCTGCTTCATGTTCTTAAAGGCACTGACCTTTATACCGACTATCTGGGACAGTCATTTCATACACTCACACTGGATGAATACACCGATATCCTCATCCGCTGTATTGAGCTGATGCCGCCTGAGATGGTCATTCATCGCATTACCGGCGACGGACCGAAGAATATACTGGCCGCCCCCGACTGGAGCCGCAATAAGAAGCAAGTACTTAATCATATTCATCATTGTATGAAGATCCGCAATACATGGCAGGGGCGCTGTTATCTGCAATAGAAAGGAGTTTTTGTTTTATGAGTCAGGATACACTTATGCTTTACAAATTAATGGTGCTTTACATGCTGAATAAGGTTGATTTTCCATTGACAAATTCCCAAATTTCAGAATTTATCCTGGACAAGGGCTATACGAATTATTTCACCCTTCAGCAGGCACTTCATGACCTTTCGGATACTGAACTGATCCGCACGGAACATATTCACAACAACTCCTACTATTCTATGAACCAGTCCGGTGAAGAGACACTGGAATTCTTCGGCTACAAGATTCCAGCGGAGATCAAGACTGAGATCGACCAGTTTTTCAATGAGCACAAGTATCACCTGAGAAGCGAGAATGAAGTCACCGCTGATTATTATGAAGATAAGAAGGACTGCTATATTGTCCGCTGCGAAATTCACGATAAGAAGGAACTTCTCGTCGGCATCACATTAAACGTCACTGATGAAGATCAGGCGACAGCCATCTGTGATAATTGGCGCAACCGACATGGTGATGTCTATGACTACCTGATCCATACACTTATGATCCGACATTAATCATCCACTTTAAAAAGAATGTGCCAAAGCACATTCTCGCGCCGAGCGCGGTCGCTTGCGACAATCTACATCTTTGCGCGAGTGCGCATTACAGGCGCGTTAGTGCCTTTTTATGTAATAAGAGCGTGCCCCAGCTTTGCTGGGCACGCTCTTATTACATAAAAAAACTGCCCGGGCAATTTCATCATGTGATTGCCCGGGCAGTTTTCCCATCACTTTTTAGTTCCTAATTCATATTTCTATCCATCTTATAATGAACGATACAGATCTTCGTACTTTCTCGCTGAGTTGCCCCAGGAGAAATCTGCCGCCATGGCTCTGTCCACAATGCGGTTCCATGCTTCTCTGTCACCATAATAAACAGACTTGGCATACTCAATCACATTCAGCATCTCATGTGCATTATAATTAGCAAAACTGAATCCTGTACCGCTTCCTGTATACTCATTGTATGGCTCCACTGTTTCCTTCAGTCCGCCTGTCTCCCTGACAATCGGCAGTGTGCCGTAGCGGAGACTCATTAATTGACTCAGGCCGCATGGCTCAAAGAGCGACGGCATAAGAAATGCATCGCAGGCCGCATAAATTCTGTGTGAACGCGTATTGTCATAACAGATACTTGCAGAAACTCTGTCCTTGTACTTCCACTCAAAATATCTGAACATATTCTCATAGCGCTGATCACCGGTACCCAGAATGACAAACTGTACATCCTCTGAGCAGATCTGTTCCATGACGCAGTCGATCAAATCCATACCTTTCTGATCTGTCAGTCTGGAAACAAGGCCGATCATAAACTTTCCGCCGTCAACCCGCATTCCAAGCTCTTCCTGCAGTGCTGTCTTGTTGTATACCTTCTCTGTCCTGAAATCGTATGGTGAATAATTGTGTACAAGCAAATAATCTGTCTCCGGATTGTATTCATCATAGTCAATGCCATTCACAATACCGGAAAGGTTATTTGATCTGGCCCGCATCAGGCCATCCAGGCCTTCACCATAAAACGGATACTTGATCTCATTGGCATATTCGCCGCTGACTGTTGTGATCCAGTCTGCATAGACAAGACCACCTTTCAGGTAATTACCTGCCTGATAAGCCTCCAGCTTATCAGATGTAAACAGATAACCCGGAAGCCCTGTTACCTGCATCATATCATCTATATTCCATACGCCCTGGAACTTCAGGTTATGGATAGTCATCACAGCTTTCATATTCTGATAAAAATCACTGTATGAAGAACTATCCCAAAATTCATTCTTCAAATAGACCGGCACCAGACCTGTCTGCCAGTCGTGACAATGAATAATATCCGGTCTGAAATCGATGACACAAAGCATTGTTAGGGCAGCCTTACTGAAATAAGCAAATTTCTCCAAATCCCACAGACCATCTTCGTAAATCTTATCTCCGGAGAAATAATATTCATTATCAATAAAGTAAAATGTTACACCATCCAGTACCATCTGAAAGACACCGACATAGATCATACGTCCTGCAAGATTGATATAAAAATTCGTCATATACTCCATCTGCTGATGAAAATATTCCGGTATCACACGATATTTCGGCAATACAACCCTCACATCAAACTCTTCTTTATTGAACGCCTTTGGCAGTGATCCGACTACATCAGCCAGCCCTCCTGTTTTGATAAAAGGTACCGCTTCCGATGCCGCAAAAAGGATTTTTTTCATAAGGCTCTGCTCCTCCTGTTATTGAAATTTTACTGTATAATTCAAATATTATCAGATATTTTTTGGTTATTTTTATTATACATCAAAAATTATAACAATAAAAGCAAAAAATCCGCAAAATATTATTTTCTGTTTTTATATTCCAATCGAATCTTATCCGCGATCAATGCAATAAATTCACTGTTTGTCGGCTTTCCCTTTCCGGTATGTATCGTATAACCGAAAAGCTCATCAATGGTATCCATCTTGCCCCGGCTCCATGCCACCTCAATGGCATGCCGAATAGCCCTCTCCACGCGGCTCGGCGTTGTTTTATTCATTTTGGCAATGGTCGGATACAGCACTTTCGTAATAGAATTAATCACCTCTTTATCTTCCACTGACATAATGATCGCATCCCGCAGATACTGATACCCTTTTATATGCGCCGGCACACCAATTTCGTGAATCACATTTGTCACATCTGCTTCCAGATTCTTCTCTCTGTATTCAGATACATATTCTACTGTTCTGCCTTTAATCTGGTGTACCGGCTGAAGCATCTGTTTTTCCGTGACCTGATGGATCCTTCGAAGAATCATGTCGTTTTCAAAAGGCTTCATAATATAGTACATAGCACCGAGACTGAATGCATTCTCCGTAATATTCTCCTGACCAATGGCCGATATAACAATAAATGCCGGTCTTTTCTTCAATGATGTATCCCTATTCACCTGCTGCATAACTTCAAGCCCATCAAGTTTCGGCATGATCAGATCCAAAAGGACAACATCCGGTTCCTGATTACGGATAATATCCAATGCCTTCACACCATCATCACCCCTGCCTATGACCTCAATATTCTTGTCCGTCTTTAATATGGCATCAAGCAGGCCAATCATTCTTTCATTATCGTCAACGATTGCAACATTGATTTTCGTCATACAACAACCTCCCTCTTTCCTTGTTTTTCACCAAGTGTTTAAATGTATTATATTATCAAAAAAAGAATGTCTCAATTATTACCAATCGCAAAAAGGAACGATTTGTGACAGGATTTTGAAAAAAATTTTTTTAAATAACCATTTATCGTCATTTTGCATCGAAACACACGACAAATTGTCAAATATTTCATCGATTTTTCCAAACAATCTTTGCCGAATCTGATATTTTTCCGATTTTCCCTACTTATCTGTATATTTCTTGCTCATCTCTGCAAAACATGATACACTTTATAGTTGAACTATTAAGAACAATTACATCAATTTTAGAAAAAGAGGTTTTTTATGCAAAAAAGGAATGCAGGCAGTGTAGACCTGACAAATGGATCAATCCCCGGCGGTATTTTGGCTTTTACCATTCCGCTGTTTCTCGGGCAGCTGCTTCAGCAATTTTATAATATGGTGGATGCCTGGGTTATCGGCAATTTTGCCGACAATAATGCCTTTGCTGCAGTTAGTTCCACCGGAACAATTGTTTTTCTGATTATCGGTTTTTTTGCAGGCATTGCCACCGGCGGCGGCGTCATCATCTCCCGCTACTTCGGTGCCCAGGATGGAGAAAATGTCTCCAAAGCTGTTCATACCAACTTTCTGATGGGTCTGATTGCCTCAATCATCGGTACGGCCGCAGGCCTTTTTCTTGCACCGCATCTTCTTGTGTGGATGGGTACACCGGATTCTGTAATGCCCCATGCTCTGAGTTATCTCCAGATTTATTTCGGCGGCGTGTCTACGGTTATCATGTACAATATCTGTATGTCCATCATGCGTGCCCTTGGAGACAGCATCCATCCCCTTTATTATCTGCTGTTCTCATCCATTGTGAATATTCTGCTGGATCTGCTTTTTGTGGCACATCCCGCCTTTCACTGGGGCGTTGCAGGTGCTGCTGTTGCAACCGTTATCTCTCAGGGGCTCAGCGTTATTCTCTGTCTGTTTCGTATGTGCAGATTGAAGGATTATACCCGTTTAGATTTCCGAAAAATCCGCTATCACGCATGGATGATGAAACAAGTGCTTCATCAGGGACTGCCCTCAGGCATTCAGAATGCAGTTATCACCGTCGGCAACCTGGTGATTCAGAAGAATATCAATTCCTTCGGCGCTTACGCTATGTCCGGAATGGGGGCCTACTCCAAGATTGAGGGATTCGTTTTCCTTCCGATCATGAGTATGGCCATGGCACTTCCGACCTTTGTCAGTCAGAACCTGGGGGCCAGGCAATACCATCGTGCCAAAAGGGGCGCCGTTTTCGGCATCTTATTTGGCATGATCACTGCTGAGGTTACCGGACTTCTGATCTACTTTTTTATTCCATATGCACTGAAGATTTTCGGCAGTACACAGGAAGCCATTGCCTACGGCACTATTCACGCCCATATTGTCAGTCTGTTCTTTTTCCTGTTGGCCTTTTCCCACTGCGCTGCCGGTGTCATGAGGGGCTGCGGCTATGCTGTTGTACCAATGGCGGGAATGCTGCTTTTCTGGTGCGGCCTGCGTATCGTCTACGTCACCACAGCACTCCGGTTCTTCCCGGTTTTTCAGATGATTTCCTGGGCCTATCCGCTGACATGGGGATGCAGTACCATCCTGTTTCTGATCTTCCTGTTCAAAGCCGACTGGCAACATCATTTGGACTAAATGTGTATGCTATCATTGATTTGATTGATAGTTTGCACTGAACATTTTTCAAAGGCTGTTCGCACAATTGCGAATGGCCTTTTTTATTTACGCGAGCAACGAACCAAAGTCCGTGCTTGCACGAGACCTTGGTGACTGCCGCGATAACTTGAGAAACTCGCGGAGCGTGTTTCTCATAGTTTTCTGGAAATATATGTAAATTATTCCAGTTGTATAGGTGATTTTTCACTATATCACCACTTTAATTCCCTAAATTTTTCATACTTTTTTACGTTGACAAAATAAATTATCAAGGACTATAATACTGCTAACGAAAAGTTAAAGGCGATGACGAAGAGAAGTAGCGCTGTTTATCGCTTCCAGTGAGTGGAGAGAGTGAGAACCCACAGAATGAATCAGCGTGAATAACACTTTAACAGCCGCAATCTGAACAGCATTTTGCCCAGTAGGTGCGCCGTCAGCTGGACGTCAGACAGCAGGAGGTTTTTGCCTCTGTTGAGAGACTGCATTGCAGTAATTCAGGTGGTACCGCGGATTTTATATTCGTCCTGAACGATTATCGTTCAGGGCGATTTTTTATTTACGCGAGCAACGAGCCAAAGTCCGTGCTTGCACGAGACCTTGGCGTTGCTAAGCGCCAGTGGCGCTTGTTTAGCAACGACCGAAACGGAGTGTAGAGACCGCGATAACTTGAGAAACTCGCGGAGCGTGTTTCTCATAGTTTGCAGGGAATAGGCTGCAGGCGCAGGAATGTGCCAAGGCACTTGTTATATCTTTCGTCCTGGACATCTCAGCAGATATGATTGAATATCACAAAATGAAAGGGGACCAATTATGACAACACCAAACATTTACCGCAGCAGAATTTTAAACGAGATCAGCGAAAGCGACGTTGGCAAGACCATCCGTGTCGCAGGCTGGGTTGAAAATATCCGTGACCACGGCGGTGTATCTTTTATTGATTTGAGAGATATGTACGGTGTCCTCCAGGTTGTTTTAAGAGACACTTCTCTCCTGGACGGTATTACCAAAGAGAACTGCATCTCCATCGAAGGTGTCATTGAGCACCGTGACGAGGAGACTTACAATCCGAAGATTCCTACAGGCACTATCGAACTTGAAGCTCACAGCATCGATATGCTGGGCAAGGTTTATCACCAGCTGCCTTTTGAGATTATGACTTCCAGGGAAATCCGTGAAGATGTCCGTCTGAAGTACCGTTATCTTGACTTAAGAAACCAGAAAGTCAAAGACAACATCATTTTCCGTTCACAGGTCATCAGCTTCCTTCGTCAGAAGATGACAGAGATGGGATTTCTTGAAATTCAGACACCGATCCTCTGCGCTTCTTCTCCTGAAGGTGCCAGAGATTATATCGTACCATCCAGAAAGTTCAAAGGTCGTTTTTACGCATTACCTCAGGCTCCGCAGCAGTACAAACAGCTACTGATGGTTTCCGGTTTTGATAAATACTTCCAGATCGCACCATGTTTCCGTGATGAGGATGCCCGTGCAGACCGTTCACCGGGCGAATTCTATCAGCTGGACTTTGAGATGAGCTTCGCTACTCAGGAAGAGGTTTTCCGTGTAGGTGAAGAAGTTCTGACAGCCACTTTTGAAAAATTTGCACCGGAGGGTGCTTCTGTCACAGCTGCCCCTTATCCTGTGATCAGCTACAAGGATGCTATGCTGCAGTTCGGCTCTGACAAGCCGGATCTCAGAAACCCGCTGCGTATCATGGATGTCACAGAATTCTTCCAGAGATGTACATTCAAACCTTTCCTGAAACGTACAGTCCGTGCCATCAGGGTTCATGCCGATATGTCCAAGGGTTTTCATGAGAAACTGCTGAAATTCGCCACTTCCATCGGTATGGGCGGCCTTGGTTACCTGGAAATCATGGAAGATAAGAGTTATAAAGGCCCCATTGACAAATTTATCCCTGATGACATGAAGCAGGAATTTGCTGAACTCACAGGTCTTGAAGTGGGCGATACGATTTTCTTTATTGCGGATAAAGAAGAACGTGCTAACCTTTTTGCCGGACAGCTCCGCAACGAACTGGGTGAACGTCTTGACCTGATCGAGAAGAATGCCTTCCGCTTCTGTTTTGTCAATGACTTTCCGATGTATGAATACAACAAGGACGAGAAGAAGATGGATTTCACACACAACCCATTCTCTATGCCTCAGGGCGGCCTTGAAGCACTGAACACCATGAACCCTGAAGATATCCTGGCTTATCAGTATGATATCGTCTGCAACGGCGTAGAGCTTTCCTCCGGTGCTGTCCGCAACCACGATTTGGATATCATGGTCAAAGCCTTTGAAATCGCAGGCTACAGTGAAGAAGACCTGAAGACAAAATTCGGTGCCCTCTACAACGCTTTCCAGTTTGGTGCCCCGCCACACGCCGGTATGGCCCCTGGTATCGACAGAATGATCATGCTGCTGAGAAATGAAGACAACATTCGCGAAGTGATTGCCTTCCCAATGAACGGCAACGCACAGGATCTCATGTGCGGCGCACCGGGTATTGTCACTGAGACACAGCTGAGAGAAGCACATATTAAAGTGCGCGATTAATCTATTTCATTGTATTTTCAGTAAATATATAAAAGCCTCACAGGCAGGATTTGATATGCTCCCTTCTAGGTAGACAGTTGAAATAATAAAACTGTTTATCTAGGAGGGAGTGTTTTTATTGGGAAGAAAAGTTAAGTATAGTTCCAAAGAAAAGATAAATGCTGTGAAAGAATATTTAGATGGAAAAGACAGCATAAATTCAATTGCCAAACGCTTAGATATTACATTTCAGGCTTTCAAGCAGTGGGTAAATAATTATGAAGCAATGGGGGCTGATGCTTTTATGACTTGTCATAATAAGCATTACTCCAAAGCAGAGAAAGAACAGGCGGTTGCAGCATATTTAGCAGGTGAAGGTTCACATATGGACATCTGCAAAAAGTATAAAATTCATTCAACTACTCAACTCAGAAGATGGATTAAGAAGTATAATGGTCATGAGGAGCTTAAAGCTTCCGAAACAGGAGGATTGACCATCATGACTAAAGGAAGAAAAACATCTTTTGAAGAACGAATAGAAATCGTAGAATACTGCATTGCTCATGATCATAATTATACAGCTACTGCTGAAAAGAAACGAGCTGAAATGGAGGCATCTTTCTTAAAAAAACTCGACGAAATAGAGAGGAGGCGGGGCTAAGCCGATTAAGATACACACAGATTTACCTGGCAATAAAGGAAGAGCATGAGGAACAGGGATATCCGATAACAGAACTTTGCAAACTAGGTCAAGTGACTCGTGCAGCCTATTATAAATGGCTTAACAGAGAGATTCCGGTTAATGAATTAGAAAACCAACGAATTGCAGAAAAAATTGAAGAGATCCATAAGGAAAGTCCAGATAAAGGATACCGTAGAATACGTGATGACCTTGAACGGTACCATGATATATACGTAAATGATAAGCGTGTACTTCGTATATGCAGAAAGAAAGATATAAAATCAACGATAAAGTATGCCAATAATGGATGTACACGACAGGCAAAAAATCCTCAATACCTAGCAGAAAACATTTTACAAGTCGGGAATCTCTGATAAAAATGATTGAAGAATATATTGTGTATTACAATAATAAACGTTTACAAAGAAAACTTGGTGTAGTGACACCAATGGAAAAATATACTAATTATTTAAAGGCAGCATAGGAGGTGCACATATGAGCCTGGAAGATTTTTTTGCTAATCCGGATTCCGCAGAAAATCAAAATGAAATATCTGTTCAGCCAGATGTTGATGCGCAGACATCAGAGCAGGACAGAATACCCCGTAGCTTATCAGACACGCATGAGCGAAGATTCAGAGCAAATCTTGTACGATATTATGACGAAGAAACCGCAAAGATTATTATGGAGGCGAGAGCACAGATGCTTTACGCGTGCCAATCGTCAAATTCTTCTCATCATCAAAGACAGGCTAGGCAGCTTTATAAGGATCATAAGATTTATCAAAGCCCTGAGCTTTCGCGTATGCCTTAAGCTGCTTGATTATCCTGTTAGCATACTTGGGATTATTTTCAGTAACAAATGCTTCAATACCGGAAGAATCAAAGATGGTCATATCCGCTTTTGCAGAGTTGATCGCCTGACAGATAGGCTCGGTAACATCAACAAGGTTATCGAAAACAAGCTGGAGGTCATCTAAAAAATCCTGTTTGAATCGTGTGATTTTGGAAGCGTCTGGAACTTTAGTAAAACCCAGGTTTGTCATTTTCAAATTTTTCATGGCAATCTAAAAAATATCTGCCAAAGAAAGCTGTTTATATGGTATAATAAGTATTAGAATAACTCCTTTCTTGGGTGATTAGTTTATAGTTTTTAGTCAACTCTATTATACCATATCCGGTGAGGAGTTATTTGTTTTTAGGTAACAAAAAATGCCGTATTTATGTGGCTTGTGGCGTTTCGCAAACGCCTAACTGAAGCTACTTTGAGAGGAGGCGCCTATGAAACGCTTTTTGGCCGCGCTTTTGGCGGCATTGACTGTATTTACCCTTACAGGCTGCGGAAAAATAGAGAATCCCGCTGAACCGGTGACGCCGGGACAGGCAGAGGAACCCGCTACGCCCACGGAACCGGAGCTGACGCCGGAGGAAATCGCGGAACAGGAACGTCTGGCGGCGGAAAAGGCCCGTGAAGAACGGCTGCAGGGACTACTGGACTCCATGACCTTAGAGGAAAAGGTGGGACAGCTTTTCTTCGTCCGGTGCCCGGAGACCAACGCCGTGGAGGATATTTCCACCTACCATTTAGGCGGCTATCTGCTGTTCGGACGAGACTACAAGGACGGCGACAACTGGCTGACGCGGGAGCAGTTCATCCAGAAAATCGAGAGCTACCAGGATGCGACCGCTATCCCCCTGTTTATTGGAAGCGACGAGGAGGGCGGCACCGTCACCCGGGCCAGCCGAAACCCTAACCTCTTCTCTGAACCCTTCAAATCTCCTCAGAAGCTGAACTACATCGGCGGCATTGAAGAAATTCTCCGGGATACGGACACCCGAAGCCGGGAGCTGCGGGCGCTGGGCATCAATGTAAATTTCGCGCCGGTGTGCGACGTGTCCACCGACCCGAAGGATTTCATCTATGACCGGACGCTGGGGCAGGACGCGAACATGACAGCGGATTATGTGAGGCTGGTGGTGCCGGCCATGACAGAGGGCGGTACGCTGCCGGTACTGAAGCACTTTCCCGGCTACGGTAATAACGCAGACACCCACACCGGCATCGCCGTGGATCAGCGGCCGATGGAGACCTTTGAGACTGCCGACCTGCTGCCCTTCAAGGCGGGGATCGAGGCCTGGACTCCTTTTGTGCTGGTGAGCCACAACATCGTCAACTGCATGGACCCGGAGCTGCCGGCGTCCCTCTCCCCTGCCGTTCACAAAATTCTGCGGGAAGAATGCGGCTTTGACGGCATCGCCATCACCGACGATCTGGCGATGGACGCCGTGAAGGCCTACGCCAAGGACGGCGCTGTAGTTGTGCTGGCCTTGCAAGCGGGAAACGATATGGTTGTTACCACGGACTACCGGACCCAGATCCCCGCCGTCATTGCGGCGGTGCAGGAGGGCACATTGGATGAAAGCGTCATCGATGACGCCTGTCTCCGGGTACTGCGGTGCAAGGACACCTTTTTGAGGATTCCCGAAAACAATCCCTGATTGGATATTCCATGAAAACAGCCTGATTTGCTGCATTTTTTTGAAAATGTGCAACCAAAACGCCTCTTTTTTCGTCTTTCCTTGTGAACAGCTATTGAAAAGACCGGTCTATGGGAAAGGAGCATTTCTATGAAAAAGTCTCTGCGTTTTTGCGTTTTACTAACTTTCGCCGCCGCGCTGCTGACGGTCTCCGTCTTTGCGGACACTTTGATAAGAAGAAACCCACCTCTGCATAGAGGTGGGTTTCTTCTTATCATTTTTCAACTATCCAAATATGTTCTGGGCTAAATCGAAAGTATAATATGGTGATGGCAGAAACCGGCAGCGGGGATAGTAACTATCATGAATATATTGAAAATGTTTATGTGTTAAGTGAAACGCTGGATGGATATGTTTTTAAACTATCAGGAGATATTTCAAAAAATGAAATGATTCAGCTTGCTAATTCATTAACCTTAGTAAATGAAGGAGATTTATATTGAAAAAGATTATTGCATTAATATTGGTTGTAGTATTGTCGTTTGGTGTATGTAGCATTTCTTTTGCATCAGGAATAGAAGATGATAATAATGATTATAGCTGGGAATTGTCACAAATTGAAGGAGCACCTAAAATTGAACGTTGGAAATATACGTCTGATACTTCTCAAGGATGTTTAGTGGATGGCGGACAATATATTGGTAATGCGTCAGTTACAGGTAATAAAGGAGTTACAAAAATTATTATATTTATGTATCCACAAAAAAAATCTGGTGATGGTTGGACAAATTTGACAACATTCAAAGATACACTCGCAGCATAGAAAAACTGCCACCAGATTCACATCTGATGGCAGAAATATTTTTTATTTTTTCTATTGTCTACTTGACGGGTAGCAGTTCAATTATATTCTACATATCCTATCTGTGAGGCCTTATAAAGTGAAAGCATTTTCCAAATCTTTTCAGTCTCTTTGCAAACTGATATCTCCGCTTTGAATAAGCGTTACCAAAAGTTGGACTCTTCCCTCATCTCTGCTATCCTGCATCATATCTTGCAGTGCTTTACATCTGACAGGCGCCGCAATTTAATATTATTGAATTCGATTTCTGAGGTTTTCACCTTTAAGATAAGCTGCCAAATTTGCGGCTGCAATATCCACAATGTGCTCAAATGTCTCCGGCAGATGGAACTGTCCGGATATATGCGGTGTCATCATCAGGTTCGGCAGTTGCCACAATGGGCTGTCTGTCGGCAGCGGTTCCATTTCTGTCACATCAATTCCCGCAGAGGCAATCCATCCCTCAGAAAGCGCTCCATACAGTACTTCTGACGCCACTGCATCTCCTCTTCCGCTGTTTAAGAAGATGGCAGTGTCCTTCATGGCCATCAATCGTTCCTTTGTGTACATATGATGCGTTGCGGCTGTTGACGGCACAAATGAAGCTACCACATCCACCTTCGGCAGCCATTCATCCAGTTCATCCATGGTATGTAATTCATGAACACCTTCCGGACACGGCCCCATGGAGCGTTTCAGACCAATGACATGGGCGCCAAGAGCACTGGCCAGTCTGGCAAAATGCAGACCGATATCCCCCAGTCCCACAACAAGCACTATAGAATCTGTGATGGATGTGACTGTACCAAAATCACTCCACTCGTTCTTTTTCTGGGCATCTCTGTATAAATTCAGCTTCTTCTGCAGCATCAGAAGCATGGCAAAGCTATGCTCTGCCACAGCCTTGCCGTAAACACCTGTGGCACTGTTAAAATCCCCGGCTTCACATTGCCGATGATCACATCTGCTGCTTCAATCATTTCTTCTGATGCCGTCTGAGGTGACGCATACACAAACCGGCAGCCTTTACCGGCACGCTCCAACTTCTCTTTATGTCTCTCCTCTGCAGGAATCACAACCAAAACCGTTTTTTCCATCATAACCTCCATAAAACCTCTGCGTAACCACTAGTATGACTCACGCTAATTAACAATCTGATTCATGCTGGATAAATTTTCATCTACAAGGCGAAGGAATGAGGCGTAGCGGTGGCTACGGCGATTGACGACAACGCAGTAGATGGGAATTTATACAAATGAAGCAGGTCGCTAATTAGCGTGAGCCATACTGGTTTAGGCCTGGCGGCAAATATTGAAAAGACGAAATGCCTGCTCTGCTGTGTCTGTCAAATTCTGTTTGGCATTTTCAGGTTTCATGGCTTCTTCCAGTGTTGAGATACCTCGAAGGATTGGGAAGAATGCATCGATGCCGTTTTTGTTGCACTCTGTGGCATCTTTTGTCACACTGCCGGCAAAGGCCAGTACAGGAATGTCAAATTTTTTGGCCAATCCGGCGACCCCCACAGGTGCTTTGCCCATAGCTGTCTGGAAATCCAGTCTGCCTTCACCTGTTACAACAACATCCGCTCCTTTGACATAGGATTCCAGTTTTGTTTCTTCCAGAACGATTTTGATCCCAGACTCAAGGACTGCGTTGGTAAATGTCAGAAATGCAAATCCAAGGCCGCCTGCTGCGCCTGTCCCCGGTTCATTCAGATTGGCTTTCGGAAATTTTTCCCTTGCAAGAGCTGCATAATAACGAAGCCATTTATCCATCTCCATAATCATGGATGGATTGGCACCTTTCTGCGGGCCGTAAACAGCACTGCAGCCATTCTCACCGCAAAGGGGATTCGTCACATCACAGGCTATTTTGAATTCACATTCCGCCAACTCCGGCAGTACATAAGTATCTGTAATTGTCTCTAATTCTTTGAGACCGATGGCCCCAAAAGGCACCTGCTGACCGTCCTTGTTAAGGAAACCGTAGCCCAATGCCTGCAGCATACCGATACCGCCGTCATTTGTGGCACTACCGCCGATACCAACAATAAATCTGCGGCATCCTTTTTCAATGGCATCACGAATGACTTCACCCACACCGTAAGTCGTTGCATAAAGCGGATTCTTCTTGGTATCCGGTACAAGTGTAATACCCGCTGCACCTGACATCTCAATCACTGCGGTCTTTGTCTCAGCAATAATGCCGTACTCACATACAACCGGCTCACCCAAGGGGCCTGTCACTTTCACATACTGTAATGTCCCATTCATGCCGCATACAAGAGCCTCAACCGTACCCTCTCCGCCATCTGCCAACGGCCGGATGACCACCTCTGCCTTGGCATCTGCTTTTCTGATGCCCTCCGCAATGGCCTGCCCTGCCTCAATAGAACTTAAACTGCCTTTCAAAGAATCAATTGCGATCACTGCTCTCATTTATATCTTCCTCCATATATTCCGTATTTTCTGTCCATTGACTACATCCGCCAGTCAGGATGCAGCTTGCCGCATTCATTTTTATACTGAAAGTATAGCCTGTTTTTTGCTTTGTATATATGTTATAAAGAACAATTTTCCTGTATACATCTGATATAAATTGTTATTCATACTATTTTGTGATAAAATAGGTGTAAATAATCCATCGCAATGGCAGGTTCCATAATATGAAAATCGCCATTATCAATGAAAATGCAAGAAATGGCTATGGTATGCTTGTAGAATTATAAATTGGAGGTTGTTAACAGTACGCTATGTTTAAAATCGACAGAGCCCTTGCAGAACAGGTCGTCAACACCGTGAAGGACGTCTGCGGGCGGGATGTAAATTTTATTAACCAGTCCGGCATTATTTTTTCCAGTACGGATCCGGAAAGAATCGGCACCTTTCATGAAATCGGCCATCAGGCGGCTCTTACAGGCGAAACGATTGAGGTCCGTGCCGATGACAATTTTCATGGCACACGCATGGGCATCAACCTGCCTGTTTACTACAATCAGACCTTCATGGCCGTGATCGGCATTACCGGACAGCCGGATGAAGTCCGCAAATATGCCCATCTGGCGGAGCGCATCACGCATCTGCTGATCCGTGAACGGGAACTGAACACCATCAGCCGCAATCAGGCAGACAAACGTCATTTCGTTATGGAAGCACTGATCCACCAGGCTTCTGCCAATATGGATTATCTCAATGCATGTCTGAAAGAATGCGGCATCAATATTACCCAAAAATACCGGATCCTGCTGATTCGTGCAGCCGCTGAAAGTCCTTCCGACAATCTTTCTCTGCTGGAACAGAAAATCCATCAGTTTTTTGAAATGCTTTCTATAAGACTGTATACCTTTTATTATCCGAATGAATATACTGCTGTCGTTTTGCCGTCGCAATTGGAACACAACGCATATATTCTGGAACGCTTTGCAAAGGATCATCAGACATCCCTGAAAATGACTGTCGGAAAAATGACCTCTGTCTATCAATTGTGTGATTCCTATCAGACAGCTGTTACTGCCATGAAACATTTTTCGATTCAGACAGAAGGGTATATTTGCTTTGATGATCTCGGTCTTGAGCTTATTTTCTCCGGGCTGAATCCACTGGAAAAAGCCGAATTTCTCTCCAAGACCATATCCGCTCTGGATGAAAACGAACGTCATCTTCTCACTGCTTACTTTGAAACTGATATGTCCTTGTCAGAGACAAGCCGTCAGCTTTTTATACACAAAAATACACTGCAATATAAACTGAATCATATTTTCAAGAAATCCGGGCTGAATCCGAGAGCCTTCAGGGATGCGGTAATGCTGTATCTTGGATTGAACCTGGCTAAATAGTCCGATTCACTTTTTTAGTATAACTTATCAATATAAAATCTCCTCCAAAATAGTATTGACAAAAACTGTTTATGCTTTATAATGTTAAACAGATATCTCAAAGGCAATGACTGAAATAAGTAAGCCATAGTGGAACATCCAGAGAGCTGCCGGTTGGTGGAAGGCAGAAGGGAAACTATCGCTGAATACCTTCACAAGCTGCGCACCGAACGATTCCAAGTAGGCTGCGACGGAATGCAACCGTTAGTATGCACAAGTATTGACAGATACTTGATGAGTACAGTTATGCGAATAGCTGTTTAATTAAGGTGGTACCGCGAGTTATTCCTCGTCCTTATACAGGACGGGGATTTTTTTATTTCATACAATTTTGAAAGGAGAACTTTTCATGACTTTATATGATGAACTGGTAGCCAGAGGCCTGATTGCCCAGGTTACAGATGAAGAAGAAATCAAGGAACTGATCAACAACGGAAAGGCAACTTTCTACATCGGTTTTGACCCTACCGCTGACAGTCTTCATGTCGGCCATTTCATGGCACTTTGCCTGATGAAACGTCTGCAGATGGCAGGCAACCGTCCAATCGCCTTAATCGGCGGCGGTACAGCTATGATCGGTGACCCATCCGGCCGTACAGATATGCGTCAGATGATGACACCTGAAACCATCCAGCACAATGTTGACTGTTTCAAGAAACAGATGTCCCGCTTTATCGACTTTTCAGACGGCAAAGCATTGATGGTCAACAACGCTGACTGGCTGATGAACTTAAACTACATCGAACTGCTTCGTGATGTCGGTGCCCATTTCTCTGTCAACCGTATGCTGACAGCTGAATGCTACAAGCAGCGTATGGAACGCGGATTAAGCTTCCTGGAATTCAACTACATGATCATGCAGAGCTATGATTTCTATGAGTTATTCCAGAGATACGGCTGTAACCTGCAGTTCGGCGGTGACGATCAGTGGTCCAACATGTTAGGCGGTACAGAACTGATTCGCCGTAAGCTCGGCAAGAATGCATCTGCTATGACGATTACACTGCTTCTGAATTCAGAAGGCAAGAAGATGGGCAAGACTCAGTCCGGTGCTGTATGGCTTGACCCTAATAAGACATCTCCATTCGACTTCTATCAGTACTGGAGAAATGTCGGTGATGCAGATGTTCTGAAATGCCTGCGTATGCTGACTTTCCTGCCGCTTGAACAGATTGACGAGATGGATAAATGGGAAGGCAGCCAGTTAAATCAGGCTAAGGAAATCCTCGCTTTTGAACTGACTAAGCTTGTTCACGGTGAAGAAGAAGCCACAAAGGCTCAGGAAAGTGCCCGTGCACTGTTCTCAGCAGGAAGCGCTGCTGATATGCCAACCACAACACTGACAGAAGCAGACTTAAGAGACGGCAGCGTCGATATCCTCGGTATCCTGGTAGCTGCAGGCCTCTGCCCGACACGTTCCGAAGCAAGACGTAATGTTCAGCAGGGCGGTGTTACCGTCAATGGTGAAAAAGTTACTGATTTTAAAGCAGCCTACACACCGGAAGACATTATGAAAGAAGACTTTGTCGTACGACGCGGCAAGAAAAAATACAGCAAGATTGTGTTTGAATAAAACAGAGGGGACGACGCTCTAAGTATTAAGATGAGTGCAATCCCGGTCTTTCAATTACAGAATCCCGCAGGATTAATTCATCCCAGGCACGTTTGCACTGCCAACGCCAGTAGCGGTACATAAGACAGTATAAAACACTGTCTAAGTACCGACAGGCGTTGAAGCACCTGGGACCGAATTAATCCTGCGGGATTCTATTTTTATTGCCTGATTGCACTCAATCCAAAATATATAAGCGCCGTCCCGTTATTTTTTTCAAAAACAATCTTGCCATCGGCACTGATTATGACCTCAAATCTTAACGTCATTCATTCCATTTAGTGTCCTCATTGAATTTGTCCAGGGCTTTCTGCAGTTTTTCTACGTTTCTGTCTGCAAAGCAGTATCCTTTCATGCCGCAGGCTGCGGCGCCGTCGATGTTGAGCTGAAGGTCATCGATGAAGTAGCTTTCTTCCGGTTTGAGGTTGAATTTTTCAAATAAACGCTCATAGATTTCTTTCTGCGGCTTTAGCAGTTTTTCTTCTGCTGAGAAGAGGATGCCGTCGAAGCTGTCTACTTCCGGCAGCAGTTCCTGATAGCACATGGGCAGACGCAGGGAGGCATTGGAGCAGATATACAGTTTGAAACCACGCGCTTTCAGGTCCTGGATGACTGGAATCATTGCTTTGATGGGCTTCATATTATAGAGATGCCAATCCCGCATACACAGTCTTGCCGCTTCATGGAGCCGCTTCGGCAGACGGGCACACATCTGGTCAAGGGCCTGTTCCTCCGGCATCACACCCATATCCAGATAAACCCATTCCGGTGACTGAAAAATTGCCGTAAATACGCGTTTCCTGTCCTTTTTATTCTTTATGTAATGTTTACATACCTTGCGGCCATCATAAGCCACAAGAACATTCCCCATATCAAAAACAATATTCTTTATCATATATTTTTCCTTTCAAGAGTCATGATTTCCATTTTCTGTTACTTTCACATCTTAGCATATATTGCCCTGCAAATCTATCATCTATTGTTTAAGGATAAAATATAGCTTGATTCATCAATAAAGTTATATATCACATTTATCGGTAGATCACTACATGATCTCCTTCCAGAATCTCTGTCTGACCATTTGGAATGATATTTTCATTGCCCCGCCGCACCAGTACGATCAGCGTTCCGTGAGGGAGCATCAACTCTGCAATGGTTTTATTGCACCAACGATGTTTTGGGCTAATCTCCTGCTCCTCAAGATGTTCCTGACCGCCGGACTCATAGGCCGGAACACTGAGAACAATGGTATCTCCCGCCAGTATCCTTGTATCACCGCCGGGAATCAGTGTCTCGCCATGGCGTTTGATCATCACAGCTAATGAGCCTGTTGGCATGCTGACATCTTTCACCAGACGGTTCTCCCAGTTATGTCCCTCCGGGATTTCCATCTGCATCATGGTAATTTCTGATGCTTCCTTATAATCGTTAAAAGTCATACGGACATCGCAGCTATCATCCACCATCTTCAGCTTTTCTGCTACAAATGGCAGAAAAGTCCCCTGTATGGCAACGGATAAAAGAGCCACCATAAATACTGTATGAAACAATGTATCTGATGATGACGAACTGGCCGCGATCACCATAATGGCGAACACGATGGAGGCCGCACCTCGAAGCCCTGCCCAGGAAATCATCAGGCACTGCCTGCTGCTGCATTTAAAAGGCTTCATAATCAGAAATACTGTAACCGGACGGATGATCACCGTCAGTACGATGGCAATCGCCAGGGATACAAAGAAAATCTGCGGCAGCTTGTGTGGAAAAGACAAAAGTCCCAGCAAGAAGAACAGAACAATCTGAGCCAGACCGGTCATTCCGTCAAAAAATGGGATCAGCGTTTCTTTGCCTCTGATATTGCTGTTTCCCAGCAAAATACCCATGAGATAAACCGTCAGAAATGCATTGCCGCCGATGGCCTCAGATAAACCGAAGGCAATCATCACCAGGGCGGTCACAAGGATCATATCCATGCCTGCTGCCTGCATCGTTCCCTTCTTCAGCAAAAGAATGCCAAGGGAAGCAGCCGCTGCGCCGATAGCCAGGCCGAACACCACCTGGGCAAAAATCATATAGGGCAGGGAGCTGAGACTTCCGCCTGTTTTCATCATGATACCGATCATTGTCAAAAGATAAGCCACCGGGTCATTACTGCCGCTCTCCATCTCAAGAATAGACGCAGTACCATCCTTTAAATTCAGCTTTTTCGTTCGCAATACGGAGAAGACGCTGGCTGCATCCGTTGATGATAACACAGCCCCCATCAGAAAGGCATCGACGAAATCAAACTTCAAAACCACCAAGCAGAATACCGCTGTCAGACCGGCTGTCACAACAACACCAATAGTAGAAAGACAGATGGCTTTGACGGCCACTGGTCTTGCTGCGCTCCATTTCATATTGAAACCGCCGTAAAACATGATAAAACAGAGGGCTATAAGGCAGATATTCTGTGCCAGTCCATAATCATCAAAGGCAATACGAAGAATACCGTCACTGCCAAACAGCATCCCCACACCCATAAACAGAATCAGCGCCGGCATGCCGACTTTTCCTGACAGCTTCTCAGCCATCAAACATAAAAATAAAACAATTGCAACTAAAATCAGGTTTTGAGCCATAGGCAGTTCCTCCTTCACAGACTTTCAAAGCCTGATGACCAACAACATCTTCAGGCCTGAATGATCAGCTACAAAATTATTCTACCATATTATGGATACCTTTGCCAGTTAGCAGAAGATTCCTTTGCCATAATAAATCCACTCTACTGATTTTTAAGACGATTTTACCCCTCTCTCCTTACAGATGAAATTTTTCTGTAGCCATGTCTGACGGCACCATCATCCTCTACCAACATCACTCGGTACATTGCTCAGATCTCCTTTTCCTGTTTTTTGATCTCATTGTCTATGATTTTCATAACGCAAAAAAGCGACTATCCGGCCCCGATATCGCCATTGATAGTCGCTACTTTGCATCTATATTCATCTGTTATACACGATTTTAATTAAAAAATCAAGTGAAAAACATCACTATATCTGATACAATAAAGGAAATCTATGGATTTTATCCTATTATATAATATATAAGAATCTTACAAAGGACTTTTGTTATGCTTAAACGTCAGAATTGTTATCTTTTAAAAAAAGTTAATGACACTTACTGGCTGCTTCCCTACGGTCAGGCTGTTGCCGACCAGAAGAAGGGCTGTCAACTGAATGAAACCGGTGTCTTTATATGGCAGGCATTGGAACATCCGATGTCTGAAGACCAATTGATTCAAAAACTGGCCGAGCATTATGGCATTGAAGACGCTGACCGGATATCCCTTTCCGGTGATATTCATGATTTTATCCATACAATGCTGCAGATGCATTTTCTTTCCGAAACGCTAAGTCCCCTGGGATTACCGCTTTTGAGACAAATGAAAATTGCTGATCTGAATGTTGGCCTATACGGAGAGCCTGATCTCTTTCCATCGGATTTTGAGTCATTCTATACAGAAACCTCTTCAGATGCTGCTTTTGGACCAACTGCTTCATCTGATTCCATGTCGGATACTGCTTTTGCATCCGGCTCTGTTTCCGGGCTCAATCTACCGCAGCCTGACCAGCAAATTGAAGCAGTCCCTGCATCTCCTTCCTGGTGTCCCCCTGGACAGGTTCTCATCAAGAATCGTGAACTGATCCTCTATGAATACGAAGACATGTACCGCATGCTTTTTCCTGAAATGACGAACATTTTCGAAGCCAGAATGACAAAGGACGGCCATTATGTGCGTCTTTACTGCAGAAAGCCTGTCTATCAAACGGAAAATGAACATATTTTTCATACCATCCGTTTTTTCTTTTTGTATCTTGCCGGAATGCATGGCCTTTTTGCCCTTCATTCCGCCTCTATTCTGTACAAAGAAAAGGCATGGCTTTTTTCCGGTCATTCAGGCATGGGCAAATCCACTCATACTGCTCTATGGCATGATCTGATTGGAACGCCTTATCTCAACGGTGATCTCAATCTGATCGGTATAAAAGACGGACATTATCAGGTCTACGGCATACCATGGTGCGGCACTTCCGGTATCTTTACAACAAAAACTTACCCTCTTGGGGGCATCATCCTTCTCGGACGGGCATCAGATGATCACCTGGAAACACTGGATGATACGCTGAAAACCCTGCGTGTCATGCAGCGCCTGATCTCTCCTTCCTGGACACCTGAAGGTCTGGAAAGGAATCTTGATTTTGCAGCTGAATTGAGCCGTGAAATCCCGATCTTCCACCTGTGCTGTACGAAAAATCCCTCCGCCGTGGATGTAGTCAAAGCAGCCATTGATAAAGAGGAGGGCTCCCGCCATGCATAAAAAAATTCAATGGCTCATCGCCAAATTGACCGATGGCACCCCTCAGAAAATGCTGACCCAGCTTCACTGGATCTATCAGTATGGCCGCCGCTACTGGAAAGCCATGATTCTCTATACCGTTCTCGGTGTTGCCGGCACCGGTATCTCCCTTGTGTCCAGTTTTATTTCCAAGGATCTAGTGGATATCATCACCGGTCATCAGACAGGAGAACTGCTCCGCACCTTTGCAGCCATGATTGGTTTTTCTATGGTGAATGTCATCGTCGCCCAGGCTACCTCTTACGCATCCACCTTCATTAACCTGAAAGTTGATGCAGAAATTAAAAATGACATTTTTTCAAAAATCCTTGTCACGGACTGGGAATCTCTGACTGCTTATCACACCGGTGATCTGGTGACCCGATGGAACGCCGATGCTTCCAATATCTCCGGTGGTATCCTGAACTGGGTACCGAACCTGATCATCTACACCGTGAAATTTTTCAGTTCTCTGGCCATCGTTCTCTATTATGATCCGACCTTCGCACTTTTTGCCCTGATCGGTATTCCATTCAGTGCATTGATGTCCAGACCGCTGCTTCGCAGGATGCGCAGCAATAACCAGAAAAGTGCCGCCATGAGTGCCAGGCTCTACGGCTTCAACCAGGAGACTTTTTCCAATATCCAGACCATTAAAGCCTTCGATCTGATTCATTTTTATACGAACCGTCTGAAAAATCTTCAGCAGGAATATATCCATATGCGGCTGGATTTCCAGAAGATGTCCATCGTGACATCCATTCTCATGACCATCATCGGCTATATTGTCTCCTACAGCTGCTATGGCTGGGGCATTTACCGGGTATGGAGCGGTGCCATCTCCTATGGTACTATGACAATGTTCCTCTCCCTCTCCGGCAATCTGACAGGTTCTGTCAATTCCCTTGTTGGACTGATTCCATCCGCCATCTCACTGACCATTTCCGCCGGCCGTCTCATGGATATCGTGGAGATGCCTCAGGAAGACTACAGTATGGATGCAGAAGTCCGCAAATTTATGAACACTTACCGAAGCAGCGGTATCGGTCTGAATATGCAGCATATGAGCTACTCCTATCACACAGGAACCGAGGTTTTTCGCAACGCATCTGTGGAGGCCTACCCTCATGAGATTGTTGCCCTTGTGGGACCTTCCGGCGAAGGTAAGACAACCATGCTCCGTCTGATCCTTTCGCTGCTGAAGCCAGCCGAAGGCGAAACCTGGATCTGTGCCGGAAATGACAAAGACAACAAAATGGTGATGTCGCCTTCCACAAGAAAGCTCTTCTCCTATGTGCCTCAGGGCAACACCATGTTCTCCGGTACCATTGCCGAAAACATGCGCAATGTCAAACCGGATGCCACTGATGAAGAGATCATCAGTGCATTGAAGCTGGCAGACGCCTGGGAATTCGTAGAAAAGCTGCCTGACGGCATCCAGAGTATGGTCAAGGAGAGAGGCGGCGGCTTCTCAGAGGGTCAGGCCCAGCGACTTTCCATCGCCAGAGCCCTGCTTCGCAAATCTCCGATCCTGCTTCTTGATGAAGCCACCTCCGCTCTGGACGTGGCTACTGAACGTCGGGTCCTTCGAAATATCATGACAGATACTTACCCTCGAACCTGTATCGTCACCACCCATCGACCAACCGTACTGAACATCTGTACAAGAGTTTACGCCATCAGGAATAAACAATGCCAAGTGCTTGGAAAGGACGAAATTGACAAGCTGGTGAAGGATTTCTAACTATTGGAGCTATAACAAAAACTCAACAGCTTATCAATTATTCGCTCAAAAATTCTAAACAAATTCTCCCTGCCCGAGGAAGAGGCAAAAGAATATGTGAAAAAGTACTGGTAAAAATGAAAAACAAAACCGCTGCAAAGCTTTCAATTACAGGCTTTGCAGCGGTTTTTATGTTCTTAAAATGTCAAATACAGGGTATTATACTAAAATGTACCCTATAGATTGGACAGTTTGAGTTTTTAAAACCCTTACCA
>QFCH01002708.1_pt1 | contig 95300 bp, 85 predicted proteins | sample 5346071 | NCBI WGS metagenome assembly QFCH01 (sample SAMN09062255, study PRJNA434731) | Human gut metagenome, whole genome shotgun sequencing project. | isolation source: stool timepoint B chromium assembly | host: Homo sapiens | collected 2015
ATGCCAAATAGATGGGGTGATTATTGGACAGCCTATAGGATATAGTTTTATTGTCAGAAGTAACATTACCCGCTTCTGTTTGATTCATACACGAGGTGATATATTTGGGGAATTCATATATTTACAACAAAGTAGAAAAACTTGTAAAAAAGTTCAAGACCAGGGATCCTTTTGAAATACTGGAAGAAATGAATGTGATCGTTGGAGAAACAGACCGCTACGAAAAATTAAAGGGATACTGTTTCATGAGCTGCCAGACCATTTATGTTATGGTAAGCAGTTTTCTCTCTGAGGAAGAGAAAAAGATCGTTGCCGCCCACGAACTCGGTCACATCATTCTGCATCGTTCTCAGCTCAAAATGGCGCCGATGAAAGATGATGTCTTATATAACATGAGGGATAATACGGAATACGAAGCGAACCTTTTCGCTGCAGATCTTATCCTGGATGATAAAGAAATCGCAGACCTGTCAAAGAACGAAGATCTGAACTATTTCGGGCTCTGTAGCTGCTTAAACTCCAGTCCGGAACTCATGAGCTTCAAGTTATACAGTCTGATCAAGCGTGGTCAGAACTACAATATGCCGCTGGAAATACAGAGCAACTTCCTGGCCAAATAAAATTTGCCCGTTCCATACAACCGAACGGGCTTTTCTTGTATCCATATGTGAAGATTCTTTTATTTCAGTTCTCCATGCTTATTTTCAAATTCTATGATTGCCTGACGTATTAAATATAACACTTCTCCATTGATCGAACGCCCTTCAAATTCTGCCAGGCTTTTCAGTTTTTTATGCGTTTCAGCATCAATCCGTAATCCTAAATGCTTCTCTTTCTCCATGATTATTCTCTCCATCTCTATAAGTACATATTAAGTTCATATTTCAAGTTCATTTTAAGTACAAATAATGGTAGAATGTTTTAAATGGACTTATTTTAAGTACACTATATTTTTTCACGGAGGAATTCAATCATGCATGAAAAAAGAAAAAAATATTATCATATCAGAAAAGATTTATTCTGGTACACCATCCTATTAGCTGTATCCTTTCTCATCGGTTATGCTATCCATCAACATCACGGTATTTTTCTAACACATTCCCTGAAAGCAGACGCCCCAAAAGAACGGATAGAAATAACCTTTGACGATCTGCAATCAAGCCTGAAAGATATCTCTACATGCTATTTATGTGGAAGTTCTGATTATAGTATGATGGACTATTATCGAAAATTTGATACGGTTGGACTGATTTCCCTCAATGACTGGTACGTCTTAGATTTCCAACTAAAAGCATATGATGAAAACGGAAATGAAATACCAAATAAAACCGGTTCAAATATCCTTTTCGGAAACACAGGCGAAATCACCTATTCCTCTCATGGAGATGTTTCCCGCAGAATGGCTGAGATAGATATCACGTTACCGGAAAACTACAAATTAAACAAAAGAAATCTAACAGATCATCTCTGCCAAAGTTGCCTTGATAAAGTTGCTGCTTCCTTAGAATATTGGAAATATGAAAATGAAAAGAAAGAACCAATCCCGCTGTGTTTGGTCGATTTTAAAACTCTTGATATTTATTCCTTACAAGATTATTACCGATCAATTTTCATCCGGGATTATTATGTAGAAATGGATTTTGAAAACAATTCCGTAGAAATAAAAGTCTTTTATCTGCCCGAAAGATTATAATTATGATATACTGAAAGAAAACGACAAATTGGAGTTGTAGAGGGGTTATTATAAGTGGATTTAAGTAAGGTCTTTTCATTTCAAAAGAATTCTCCTGCAACAGAAAATGAGATTAACTTTTCTGAAAATAATATTTTAGGAGATCTTCCAGAAGTATATAAGCAATTTTTAAGAGAAACTAATGGAATGGTTCTCAATTTATGTGTGTTATACGATACGGATAGTATTGTTGAAATGTACAAGGTAAATGAATTTGCAAAATATGCTCCGAATTATTTAAGTATAGGAAATGATAATGGTGATAGAGAATTGGTTATCAAGGCTGAGAAAGATGCTTGTGTATGTGGTTTTCTTGATGCTGGTGCAATAGGTACAGCTGAACCGGATGAGTGGTTTAACTTTGTATTATGGATAGAAAATGGTTGTGAAATGTTAGAAGAAAAACCCGCTGAATGGGGAAATATCTCAATTATCAATATTCCTGACGATAAGCTAAAATTTCTAATGGAAATGAAAAAAATTTTTGCATTGTCAATATCAACAGGTATTCTATTAAAGGAAGTAAATTCATTACCGTTTATTGTTGTGAGAGGAATACATATTGGTAAAGCTAAAAAGTTAATAAACCAAACAACTTTTCCAGACTGTTATAAATTTTCTGGTGAGTAACAAACTTGAATTTGAGAGGGGATTTTTGGGAATGGTGATTGAAACAAAACGATTGAAAATCATCGTTCTTACACAAGAACAGCTTGAAATGTTAGTGGATAATATTCCGGAATTTGAGAAAAGGCTAAACTGTTCATATCAGGGCGAGAAAATAGAGGGGATTTTCAAAAACATTCTTTATGAGCAGAGTTTAAAAATCGAAGCAAATAGCGATGTGTATTTGTGGCTGACATTTTGGCTGATTGTCAAAAAAGATGATAATATTGCAGTTGGTATGATTGATTTTAAAAATATCCCGAATGAGAATAGAGAAGTTGAGATTGGGTATGGTTTGGGAAAAAAACATGAACATTTCGGGTATATGACAGAAGCTGTTGAAGCATTTTGCACATGGGGGAAAAAGCAAGCAAGTGTAAAACATATTATTGCAGAAACAGAAATAGACAATTTTTCCTCTCAACGTGTTTTGCAAAGAAACGGTTTTATTGAATACTTTAGGGATAAGACAATTTGGTGGAAATTGTAACAAATCTCAGTTTGGACTTTTCTTATAGAGCCTTTCCCTGAAGGAGAGGCTCTATAATTTTTATCTGAAATCACTAAGGCTACTTTAACTGTCATCTTTTCTTAACCTAAAATCAATGTACATATTTTTTCTCTAAGTAAGTCGATTACAATATCTATAAATTCTCCAGCAAATAAGATAAAGATCAGAACACCTCCCATACAAACCAGAAAAGCTGCCTGTAGCCAGTCTTGATAACAGATTACTGTTCCAATGAACAACGCCATAATTCCCAATCCCAATATCTTTTTTGCGATTGCCACCATATGTACTAATAGCTTCACTCCGGCACCTATGATCGAAATGATAAACCACAATGGAATCAATAACACTTTTCCTGCCACTTTTAAAATACCCATATCTGTCCTCCTATCTTGCCAGCCACGGCATGTCATGATTTACTTCTGCCCGGTAATATCCACTGATTGTTGAAGGTGCATTGAACAATGCCGCAAGTAAATATTTCTTGATATTCTTGATTTTACTCGTATTTCCTTCCAGACAATGCAGCACATACTCTACATGGGAATAATCCAGCTTCATGAATTTTCCTCTTACCAAGGCTCCTGAATACCAGTTGCTTGCAATCAGTACTTTATCACTCTTACACATAACAGTCTCTACGATCAGATCCACGATTTCATCAATCTGATTTTTGTCATGAGGATGACTCACTAACAAAGAATCATAATCCAGATTGTCTTTGATCAGAGATTGATACGCATGTAACGTTTCCATCTCATCCTCTTCGGATCCTATCCCATCTGCAGATACGATATGATTAGATTTATTCTCACTAAGATTAGTATTGTTAATATTAGTATTATTAGAGTTTGAAATGTAAACTTCTTGAAGTTTATTTTCGGGACTTCTTGAAGTTTGTTTTTGGGACTTCTTGAAGTTTGAAATGTAAACTTCTTCTGTCTCTTCTTCCTCTACAGAAGTTTGATTTATAAACTTCACCATCTTTGATTTTTCTTTTTTCTGTTCCTCACATTCCTCCTGAACAAATGATTTTACATAGATGATCGTAACCTTTCCAAAGCCCTGTCTGCGCTTTTCAATCAAACCTATCCCTTTTTCATCATCCAGCTCCTGAAGAGATTTCACCGCTTTATTTCTGCCACAATTCAATAATTCCATGATATCTTCAATGGAAAAATAGATATATGCCCGATTTTCTTCATCAAACCACTGATTCTTAATGGATAAAGACATTCTGTCCAGCATCAAACCGTATAAGATCTTCGCATCACAGGAAAGATCCTTAAAACAGTCATTGGTAAATAACGCTTTGGGTATTCTGTAAAAACTAAACTGGTCTGCTTCTGTTCCATAAAAATATTTAAAATTCATTTTTTTGTCCATGTATCTTCCTCCCTTCCTTTCTCTCATAGAAGTCCTTTTTTTAAACTTCTGTATCTCTTCTTTCTTCGGGTTGTCTTATTTTGACAACCCTTATTCCTGTTCTCTTTTCCATTGTTCCAGTAATGCCTCAATCACCTTTTCCATATCCGTTTCCGAATAATCTTCCGGAAAATACTTTGTGAGCTTCTTTCCTGATAACACCACTTTTCTCTCCGGTGCTTTTACTGCTATGCAGCTATTGAAAATCGAGATCATAAATCCTTGATTCACAGTTCCTTCTTCCAACTGTTTTCTCAAAGCTGTAATCTGCTTTGGTTTGATAAATCCTGTATCCCGGATATACTCGTAGATCCATTTCTGCATTTCCTTATCAATGTAGGAAATATCAACGGCAATGGTAAAATTCAACTTCTTTGCATCTACCATATCCAATAATTCTGGAATCAATTCTGTAAGGCGAATGTAGCGCTGAATTTGTTTTGAACTTTCTCCAACTTCTTCCGCCAAAACATCACGTGATACCTTTCCAAAATTCTGGTCATTTTGACCAGAATTCTTCTGAGACGGTCTTCCAGCTTGTCTCTTCATCGCATCCAGTTTCATCTTATAAGCAAATGCTTTTTCACTCGGGAGTAACTCTTCGCGTTGAATATTAGCATCTACCATAGCAATGACCGCATCATCATCGGATAATTCTCTTACAATTGCAGGAATTGTTGCCAAGCCAGCTATAGCTGCTGCGTGCATCCTTCGATGACCTGAGATCATCTCATATCCATTTTCGCCATCAGACCGTAACAAAACCGGTGTCAATACCCCGTAAGTCTTTACACTCTCTACTAAATCTGCCATCTTTTCATCATCCAATACTTTGAAAGGATGATCTTTAAACGCATGTATTCTGTTGATTTCTATTTCCATTGCAGACTCTTCATTGACTACTCCCAGCAATTCATCAATGCTTGTCAATTTGATTTTTTCTCCGCTTCTACTTTTCATTTTCCAAAACCTCCTGCGTCAGATTTTCATAAGCCATAGATACTTTTCCATTTGGACAATGACAATAAATACTTTTTCCTTCCGCACTTGCTTCAGCTACCTTAACTGACAGTGGAATGACATTTTCAAAGATAGAAATCTTAGATCCATAAGTTTCTCTCACTCTGGAAGCAATATCTTTGGCGTAATTAGTACGGAAATCCACCATTGTCAAAAGAATTCCATGTATCGTTAGCTTCCGGTTCAATCTCTTCTTTACCATAGAAATAGTCCTGATCAACTGTTGAAGTCCTTTAACCGGCAGATATGCAGCTTGTACAGGTATCAGAACCGTATCAGAAGCTACTAAGGCATTGATGGTCATCATGCCTAAACTCGGCATACAATCAATTAAAATATAATCGTATCGTGATCGCATCGTATCAATATATTCCTTCATGATCCGCTCTCTGCTCATCACATTACTCATGGTTACTTCCAGAGCAGATAACTCAATATTGGCCGGTAGGAGATCGATCTGTTCCTTATGATGTAAAATTCCTTCTTCTTCTCCAATTTCCTCGTCATTGATAATATTCATCATAATAGTTGCAAGTGTAGTTCCAATATCATCCGGTTCTACATATCCAAGACTTGCAGTTAAACTTCCCTGTGGATCCGCATCGATCAATAAAACTCTCTTTCCCTGTTTCACTAATCCAACTCCAAGATTTAGGGTTGTCGTACTTTTTGCAACTCCGCCCTTCTGGTTTGCTACTGAAATAACTTTACACATACTGTTTTCCTCCATTTATTTCTCCCAATTTTCATTCTGCCAGATTTTCAATAATGCTATAATTTCTCGTTTCATCATGGCGGGTGTGTATCTGCTTGGGAAATATTTGTGAAGCTGCTCATTTGTAAAAGCAACTCTCGTGATCTCACCTTTTTTTATCTCACTCATAATTTCCTGCATCTTCTCTAATGTAAGTTGGTTTTCTTTACTTAACTTTTTAATTCGTTGTGCCTGTGATAAAGATGGAACGGCCTGAGCATAATCCATAGCTTCCAACAATTGTTTTTGCTCCTCTTTCTTCAACGCTGAAATTTCAACTGCCGGATTAAAAGATATCAATTCATCATCCAATTTCTGTAAAAACTCCGGTATCAGCCGCGTTAATGAAATATACCGTTGTACCTGCTTCGGACTATCACCGCATTCTTCACTAATCAACTCTACTGTTCTCTTCTTTTTTGTTTTGTGGTCAATTTGGCCTTTTTTCCTACCTGATTTTCTTTTCAGTACATCATTTTTCATTTTGTAAGCAAAAGCCTTTTCACTAAAACTGATTTTTTCTCTGTGCAGATTGGAATCTACCATATTCAAAATAGCTTCATCTTCATTCATTACACGAATTATTACCGGTACTTTTCGATATCCCAGTAACTCAGCAGCATGTCTTCTTCTGTGTCCCGCTATAATCTCGTAAACTCCATCCGGCACAGGTCTGACAATCAACGGAGTGAGAATTCCATACTTCTCAATACTTTCTTTTAATAAATGCATCTCATTATCATCTTTCACTTGAAAAGGATGATTTTTAAATGAACGAAGTCTTTCAATCTCAATTTCAATGATCTTCTCATCTTCATTCTTCTGGATAAATTCTTTCGTTACTTCAGTCATCATTTCCTCCTTCTTCGGTCAGACTAAAAAATGCTCGTCTGGATCCGATTATTTTTGAAATCAGTTCCAAACGAGCATCTCGTTTTCTATTAGCTACAGCTAATATATTTCTCCATTGTTTCAGCTAATATATGTTTGCAAATTATATTCTGCAAAGGATTTTTCCTTTGAACTACTGTATTTTACATTCCTAAATCAGTGGTGACAACAAGTACTTCCCCAAATGTTAGCAGTATCCCTGATTCGATATGTTTGCAAAATACTGTTTTTTATTAGCTGCCAGCTAACAATTATTTCATTGTGTTAGCTGGAAATCATCCTCAAAGCAATAATTTCATGCATTTTTCTAATCAAAAAAGCGCCCCATTATTTGCATTTCTGCTAACAATCGAACGCTTTTGACTGGCCGTCTCGTATAGGAATCGAACCTATAATTTAGTCTTAGGAGGACCATGTTATATCCATTTAACTAACGAGACAAAATGCCATTTTCCCTTGAAAACACGCGGTTTTCCGGCTTTTTGGTAATGGCAACCTTTATTTAATTATCAGCTTTTTTCAAGCTGTTAATTACTATTACTTTTCATGTTGGTGACATCAAAGCACTCCCCTTTTAGGGTAATACCTTCGTGTCAATTTTTACTCTTCTTAACTAGATTTGAACCCAAAAGTTTTTTCAGGAAGTGATAACCTTGGTTCCTCCTTAGGAGGCGAATGCTCTATCCAGCTGAGCTATGCCGACATACGATTTTTGGCTTAAAATCAAGGTTTTTCAGCCTTTTTGATCACCCGGATCGGTGACCGATTTTTTTTATTTTCAGCCGATATTTTTTCGGCGAAAATGCTATTTGCGTCCTCTGCAGCACTTGGCTTTTCTAATCAAATTTCTCAGTACCAAATTGCCATCGACACCTGAATAATTTTCAATAGTTCTCAGTACAGCTCCCCCCTTAGGAGGACCCCGTTATATCCATTTAACTAACAGGACTCAGTATTATGTTATGACTTTCCCAGTAAATACCCTATGAAACGTTAATCTGATAATTTTTCTTTTTCTGTATATCAGATGGCACTCACACCATCTGATATACTTTATTGTCCAATTGAAATTGTACTATATCCTGTTCCAAATTACAAGAGTATAATTAATTTTTCAGGAATTTAGAAATATTACTGTAACTGTTCACACGGCACTATCCCACAAGATGTTTTGACATATATGCCAAAATGCCATAACCAGACGTGGATTGCCTACAACACCTGTTCTAAAAATGCAATTGTCCCTGAAGCCAGATATCTGCTTTCAGTCTTCTTCCCACAGCTGGTTCACCTAAAAGGTCTTCTCTGTTGATGCATACATCAAACTGCATATTATTGCATTCGACAGTCATCTGTACAATTTCTTCACCTGTCAAAATATTTTTGAATGTATGAACATCCAGAATTTCTCCTAAAATACTGTACTGGTCACATTGAATTCCATGAGGCATAAAATAGGATTCTACTATGGAAAAAAGATCCTCAGTTGCAATTCTCTGAGAGATCATGGAATATGTATCCATATCCTCCATTGTAAGACTCTCCATTGCTTCTTCATCTCCATCTCTGGCAGCTGCAATCAGATTACTTCTGTTCTTGGCAACCTCTTTTTCCACTTTGACTGCTTCCTTATCTTTTATTGCAGGAAGTAGAACCCTTCCTTCTTTGGCAAGTCCGCTTAAGGTCACCGGCTGTACGGCAGAACTCTCCTTCCCCTTTTCCTGCATATATTCTGCAGCATTTTGAAGATAAAAAATCAGGGTAATTCCTATTCTCAAATCATCGCAGGCTCCTGCAAATGACTCTCTGTCCAGATGTCTTTCCACAGTTACCTGTTCCTGGGTGGTAATTCCGGTTCCTCTGAAAAACGGGAAATAGTAATCCACATGAAAACGATTATATTCGTCATACTGACCACACACTGTAATGCCGCAATCACATCCATAATTCTTTGAAAATTCTGTAAAAATACCCTCCGGATGATCCTCAACAGCTATTTTTTCATCATAGTTTCTTACAGTATCTCCGATAATTTCTTTTATCTCTTCCCTGCTTCTGACCTTTGAAAAACCAACCGCTCTCAGATAACTGTGCACAAAAACACCTCCATACCCGTTTTATGCACGGGTCTTTTTCTCAATCTTTTTCATACCGCCCATATATGGCTGAAGTGCTTCCGGAATGTTTACAGATCCATCTGCATTCAGATTGTTTTCAAGGAAAGCAATCAGCATTCTCGGCGGTGCTACTACTGTATTATTTAATGTATGAGCAAGATATTTCTTTCCATCTTCGCCGTTAACACGAATCTTCAGGCGACGCGCCTGAGCGTCTCCAAGATTGGAGCAGCTTCCTACTTCAAAATATTTTTTCTGTCTTGGAGACCATGCTTCTACGTCTATGGATTTCACTTTCAGATCAGCCAGATCGCCGGAGCAGCATTCCAGTGTACGAACCGGAATATCCAGAGAACGGAACAGATCAACTGTATTCTGCCATAATTTATCAAACCACATTTTACTGTCTTCCGGTTTGCAAACAACAATCATTTCCTGCTTCTCAAACTGGTGGATACGATAAACGCCTCTTTCCTCAAGACCATGAGCTCCTTTTTCTTTACGGAAGCATGGAGAATAGCTGGTAAGTGTTTTTGGAAGCTCCTGTTCCGGAATGATCTGATCAATAAATTTACCAATCATAGAATGCTCACTTGTTCCAATCAGATAAAGGTCTTCACCCTCTATCTTATACATCATGGCATCCATTTCCGCAAAGCTCATTACCCCTGTTACTACATTGCTGCGGATCATGAAAGGCGGCACACAGTAGGTAAATCCTCTGTTGATCATAAAATCACGGGCATAGGAAATTACTGCTGAATGGAGTCTGGCAATATCTCCCATCAGATAATAGAAACCATTTCCCGCAACTCTTCTTGCACTGTCCAGATCAATTCCGTCAAAGTTTTCCATAATTTCTGTGTGATATGGAACTTCAAAATCAGGAACAACCGGCTCTCCGAATTTTTCAACCTCAACATTTTCGCTGTCGTCTTTTCCAATAGGTACTGTTGGATCAATGATATTCGGAATTACCATCATATCTTTCAGAAGTTCCTCTTCTACTTCTTTTTCTCTTGCAGAAAGTTCATCAATACGCGCTCCGGAAGCAGCCACCTGCTTTTTAATTTCCTCTGCCTCTTCGCGCTTTCCCTGTCCCATCAGAGCGCCAATCTGCTTGGAAATTTTATTTCTTTCAGCTCTTAATGCCTCAACCTCCTGCTTGATGGCTCTGTTTTCTTTATCCAGTTCCAGTACCTTATCTACCAGTTCCAGCTTACTATCCTGGAATTTATTCTTTATATTCTGCTTTACAATCTCCGGATTTTCTCTTACAAACTTAATATCTAACATAGTTTTCCTCCTCAAAATATTACTTTTAATTTAATTTGTCAGTTTCGTCCTCTTCCAGTTCTCCCAGTCCAAAATTCACGGCTTTTCTTAAAGCTTCCACTTCTTCCTGACTGAGCATTACATAGGATTCACCTTTTACAATTTCTTTCAGATAAAGGAAGCAATTATCGCGGCTGTGAACCGCATTTAAAATCAAACCTGTATTTTCTTTATCAAGAAGAGCCAGAGCAAAACTGAGTTTGCCTCCTACATCATCAAAAGCATCATATTTTTCTACTCCATATTTGCTGAAGATGACTCTAAAGTTTTTGACAATGGATTTTATTGTCTGCTCATGATTTTCTTTTGCCTCATAGAGACGGTCAATCTGCGCAAATTTTCTCATAAAGGTTTTCTCCAGTGACTGTGCATCACTGCCCTTCATAAACATCTTATATTTTCTCTCCAGCCTGCTCAGTCTTAAACTATAGCTTATCATACTTCCAATTAAAACAATCACAATAATTAAAAGTATAATAATGATAATGCCGGGATCAATTCCTATATTTTCAAAAATAGTACTCATATGATTCCCCTTTTATCCAATAGACTCAAACAGATCAATGATCCGTTCCAGATCCTCTCTGGAATAATACTCGATTTCTATTTTACCTTTATTGTTTTTCTTTCTATGAATAGATACTCTTGTTCCTGTAATTGTTTTCATTTTTTCTTCCAGGCTTTCATAAACAGCATCCTCTGCTGAATTTGAAACTGTCTCTTTTTGATTTGAAGGTTTCAAAATCTTCCGTACAAGAGCTTCTGTCTCTCGTACACTCAGTTTATGATCAAATACTTTTAAAGCAATCATTTCCTGTGTTTCGAAGTCAGAAATACCAAGAATTGCACGGGCATGTCCCGCAGAGATCATTTCATCCACGACCATTTCCTGAACCTTCGGTGAAAGTTTCAAAAGGCGCAGGGAATTTGTAACCGCCGTCCGGCTTTTTGAAACCCGTTCTGCAATCTCATCCTGTTTTAAATGAAATTCTTCAATCAAACGTCTGTATGCCTGAGCCTCTTCTACTGGATTTAAATCCTCTCTTTGTATATTTTCAATCAGAGAAATTTCAACAATCTCCTGATTTGAAAACTCTTTTACTACAACAGGAACTTCTTTTAATCCAGCCATTTTTGCAGCTCTCCACCGTCTTTCACCGGCTATGATCTCGAAATAGCTCTTCTTATCAGATACAAGAAGCGGCTGTAAAATCCCATATTGTTTTATTGATTCCGACAACTCCAATAAAGCATCCTCATCAAACTTTTTACGCGGCTGTTCACGATTTGGTTCTACTTTTGAAATTTTTACAATCATTGGACCGCCTGAAATTTTTTCTTCTTTTTTCTCATCATTTTTTACAGGATGAACTGCCGCTTTTTCCCTGGTATCCTTTGCCACTGATTTCGAAGGGACAGACTTTTCCGGAAAAAGTGCATCCAGTCCTCTTCCAAGTCCAGATTTTTTTGCTGCCATCATTCACCCTCCCTGTTTATTACTTCTTCTGCTAACAAACGATAGCTTTCTGCTCCTGCGGAGCGTGAATCATAAATTGTGATTGGTTGTCCATAGCTGGGGGCTTCCGCAAGCCTTACGTTCCTGGGAATAATTGTTTTATAAATATTTTGCTGGAGATTATCCTTGACGTTTTCCACCACCTGTAAAGATAAATTTGTCCTGGCATCATACATTGTAAATACAACCCCTTCCATAACAAGGCGTTTATTTAATCTCTCTTTTACCAGATCAATTGTATGTATCAGCTGGGACAATCCTTCCAAAGCATAATATTCACACTGTATTGGAACCAGTACCGATGTAGCTGCTGTCAAAGCATTAATGGTCAGCATATTTAAAGATGGAGGACAGTCCATAATAATATAATCATATTTTCTGCGTATTTTATCCGTTATTTTTTTTAAAATATACTCTTTATCATCTACACCAATAAGTTCTATTTCTGCGCCTGATAAATTTACATTGGACGGAATTACATCCAAATTTTCCACTACATTTTTAATAATTGTACTTTTGGCATCCGCCTGTCCCAATAAAAGTTCATACAATGTATTTTCCACTGCGTTTTTATCAATACCCAGACCACTGGTTGTATTTCCCTGCGGATCAATATCTATTGCTAAAACTTTTTTCCCTTTTTCCGCAAGGCAGGCTGACAGATTAATGGCTGTTGTTGATTTACCAACCCCACCTTTTTGGTTAGCTACCGCTATTATTCTTCCCAATTTTCTTCCTCCTTTTGAGGGATTATAGAGATATTTTTATTGTACCAAGTCGCTAGCGCGACGGCTAGTCCTAAGTACGTGGTTCTATTACTTTTTTCAAAGAAATCAGTTTTCCTCAAAATAAAAGTAGCAGTTTTTTTATATATGTTTTATTGTTGAATCACCACAAGACAACCTAAAACAATACAAAAAAACTGCTATGCTTATGTTATCATGGATTTTTAAACTCAACAAGTACATATTTTACTTTTTTATCCGTCCACCGCCTGTTTTGAAATATCCTGACTCTAAATCAATCTTATTTCATTTACAGGAGGTTCCTTATGGACAAATATTTATCTTCTTTCAGGGAGATGGTCTCCCTGCGCGGTCTTACTGACCACACCATTGCTTCGTATTCTACCTATATCTCCGCTTATCTGCAGTACCTTTCCGACAACGGCCCCACTGCACCGGAAGATGCATCATGGCAGCAGATGCGGGACTTTATCTTTTGGGTCCAGAACACAAGAAATCTTTCTGACCGTACGATAAATGCCTGCATCTCACAGCTGAGATTTTTTACACTTTATGTCCTCCATAAGCCCTGGGACCCCTATCAGCTCCCTTTCAGAAAATTTGACTCTTATACCCCTTTTATCCCTTCACGTGAAGAAATGAAAACATTCCTGTTTTCCATTTCTGACATAAAGTTTAAGGCCATACTCTGCCTTATGTTTTCTTCCGGGCTGCGGGTGGGCGAGGTACGTCATCTGAAATGCTCTGACATTGAACATTCCAGAAAACGTATTCATATACGTGCTTCCAAGAACCGCTCTGACCGTTACGTGCCTCTTTCTGATAACGTCTGGGAACTCATCCTCCGGTACTGGTATTCATTTCCGGCTGGTTCCCGGCCGAAAGACTGGCTCTTTCCACAGAAGAAAAAACCGGACAGACCCATCGATCACCAGCGTATCCCCAGCTTTATCCTTGCACACGAAAAAGAACTCGGATGGGAGCACCGTTTTACCTGTCACACATTCCGCCATGCTTTTGCCACCTACCATTATGAAGACGGAACCGACCTGCTCACTTTGAAAGCGCTCATGGGACACCGGTCTGTTTCTTCCACGGTTATATACGTACATCTGGCATCAAATGCTCTGATGGCTTCTTCCAATCCTTTTGACAGAATGGCAGGTGGGTTTTATGAGTGATCTCAAAATCCAGAAGATCTGGCAGTGTTCTTTTGACTCTTTTCTTTCTTCCGGGCACCCTGTTTCTGACATCCAGAAAAAAGTCTCCCACGCTGTCATGCGTTGTAAATCCGGCGCTCTCGGAGCCAATGCCTGCCAATGTACCGAGTGCGGCCATACGGAATTCCACAATAATTCCTGCCGTAACCGGAACTGCCCAAACTGCCAGGCTGTCTTAAAAGAAATATGGGTGGATAAACGCCGGGAGGAAGTCATTGATGCACCGTATTTTCATGTGGTCTTCACCCTGCCCCATGAGTTAAACCCGCTTATTTATTGTAACCAGAAGCTTCTGTACGGGCTTTTTCACAGATGCTGTGCCGAAACACTTCTTGAATTATCTTACGATAAGAAGTATCTCGGTGCGACACCCGGCATCATACAGGTGCTCCATACATGGAACCAGGAGATCGGCTACCATGTGCATATGCACTGTATTGTTTCTGGTGGCGGCCTCACATATGACAAGAAGATACGCAGGTCAAAAAACAAGTTTTTCATTCCTGTCGGGGTACTCCGGGATAAATTTAAAGGGAAATATCTTTCCCAGCTTGATTCCATGTACCGGAAAGGACAGATCGTTCTCTCTTCTTCCTGTGAAAAACTCCGGAATTCCTATGAGTGGAAGGAGTTCAAAAATAATCTTTACGGCAAAGACTGGTGCCCTTACATAAAAGAAACTTTTAACGGATTTGGCAATGCGCTCGAATACCTTGGACGGTATACCCATAAAATCGCCATCTCCAACAACCGTATCCTTTCCGTCACGGAAAAGGAAGTCACATTCTCCGCCAGGGGAAAAAAGCCCGGCGAGTCCAGGCGCCAGATCACTCTGGAGCATACAGAATTCATTCGGAGATACCTGATGCATGTGCTTCCATCCGGTTTTCAGAAGATCCGTTATTATGGTTTCCTGAACAACCGGATGAAGAGAAAAAATCTGAAACTCATTTTTACTCTGCAGGGACACCAGCGTTTTAAAAGACGGTTTACAGAGATGTCCATGTCTGAGCTTTTAAAGGCTGTGTGGGACTTTGATATTTCTATCTGCCCGGATTGTGGACATAGTTCCATGAAACAGCTGGGAAGGTGTTATGCACCATCCTGATCATCCTGACTTCTTATATTGTTTTGAAAAAGCCTGCCAACGGGAGGCTTTGAAAGTATGCCCTGCAATGTTTTACATCACAAAAATCAGCGTGTTTTCAGCTGATTTCTCATCATCTTCGACGATTTTGGCCATCTGGGAACAATACAATCCCCATATAAGAACTGGCTAAAATACCGCGACTGGGTACAATATGAAAGAATCACATTCAGAGCAGTTCCGATTTATTGCAGAACTGCTCTTTTTGTCAACTCTGAATCTGATACTTTCCTAATGAATTATAGCACTTTTATATGTATTGTTCCACAGTATGTTTCACGTGAAACATTAAATTTTAGGAAACTCTATAAATTAACTCATTGTGCTACTTAAAATACGACTGCTTATCGACTCAAAATTGCCCAGATTACCCCTATATAATTGAAAGCACTTTTTTAGAAGATGAGATGTTTTATCTGTCCAATATCACATTGTTCTCCAAATACACTGTTGAATGCCATGCACAGGTTGTGCCCCAGAATTTTATTCTGTAATCGGGTACATAATCCATGAAAGCTTTTTGCGAGAACTTTTTCCGCATTTAACTGTTCGCTAAGCTGCGAAAATACAGTTTCCACCCTACGACGGAAGCGGAAGATCAGCTGCCGTATTTCTTTTGGCCAGTTGTTCTTATGATTAGATGGTTTGAGAGACATCAGGCAGATACCTTTTTCACGCATATCCTGCAAAAGGTTTTCCCCAGTATAGCCTTTATCTCCAAATATTGTAACCCGCAGATGGTTTTCTGCAAGGTCGCGCAGTCCTTCCCGGTCATCCACAGATGCGGGCGTAATCTCAAAAGCAGTTACATAACCTTCTATGGTAATAAGGGCATGTACTTTGAACCCGAAATAAGTTTCCTTTTTGGATGGACATTTTCCATAATTTGCGCCATCCTCGCGGAAGGAACGGCAGTAACGCGCACGCCCAAATTTGCAGACTGGAAGAGGGAAGCTGTCAATTACAAAATAACGGCTGTCAGGTATTGGGAAGGATTGAGCCAGTTTCTGCCGGAGCAGTTCCGTTACTTGTAAAAGAGCTCTTCTGGTTCGGTTAAATCGCGTGCGGCAGCATAGATGCGGAAAAAGGTGTCGATAATTACGTTTCACGAAAGAATACCATGCCTTTTCAGAATCTATACCAATGAGTTCACCACAAATGCTTAGCGTAATTATTTCAGAATCAGACATCTTTGCAGTATGCACATTCCGCCTTTGGGAAACGCATACAGGGACAGACCGTTGATACAAATCATCAATAACTGTATAAACAAGCAAAATAAAATCTTCAAAAGTTGCTGTGAGAGTGGTATAATCATCTTTGAACTTCAACATTATGTGTGCCTCCTTTCATAGCATGTAGTGGTGTACAGCTATAGGATAACATATTTTGTTGAAGTTTTTTATATTAACTAGCACAATGGGTTAAATTAATTATTGTTAATATTCCACAATTTTATACACTTTATAAAAATATTTTTTTATCACTACTTACCTATAAATTTTTCCGCAAGATTTACTCAGAGGAATGTATAGCAAATACAGACTTTCGCATAACAAAATCCATAATATGCAGACATAAAAAACACTCTCTATTGTGCATCCTACAAAATCAAAATAAGAAGAATTTTGTGCTCTTTTTCAAATTTGCACATTTACAGTTTACTAAATAATATAGTTTACATATATTCTACTTCTTATATTAAACAAATAGTTATTGAGTTTTACATAAAAAGAAGCAAAGGTGGCTGTTCTCCGGTATACGAACAAATTAATACCATCAAATATTATACATACTAAAAAATAAAACAAATAGAAACTTTATTTTGTTCCAACATATGAATAATTATCTGCAATGTTTCACGTGAAACATTAATACACTTCAAATATGAAATATAAATCATTAAATTTTTAAGCTCTATTCGAGTTTTTGGTTGGGATTATTACAAATTCCAATCTATAACTGTATTTGAAACCCTTTTTTCATTTTTAAGTTTTATAATATAAATTATCAAATATCAAATTTCCAAATATTGAATTTCGCACAATAGAATCCGTAATGTACGGACATAAAAGAAACATTAAGTTCTATATTTGCATCTTATAAAGACAAATTTGTAATGATTTTGTGCTTTTTTTCAAATTTACTCATTTATAATTCTATCTGTATTAGAGCGCGAAAAATAACTCTTCCTGTTTACCCGTTTTATTTAGTTTGTTTTTATTTAAATTTCTGGTATAAAAGCATTCAAAATTTTGAATATCTTAAGATGTTCGCTTTAGTATATTAATCTTATATTAAAACCTTTTGATGTCCCATTTTGTGATCCCATATTTACAAGAATTTAATATTTATAGCTATTCAATTCTTCTATAAACATAAAAATAAAACAGACGCTCCGGTTTACTCCATATAAATTTCTCAATCCTTGAGGATTTGCGCCAGGTCTGCACAGTAAATACAGACTGTCACCCCAACAAATCTGATCACATCCGATTTACTATCTTTTTTCATAACAAACACAGCTTCCCTCGTACAAATCCCCATAAATCACTTTCAACAATCTTGCTCCACCACTCTACACAATGTATTCACACTATCCTTCACAAATAACACAGCCTCTCCGATTTTAGCACACTTATTTTCTCTCTGCATAACAAACGCGAATCTCCTCGTACAGATATCCCGGTGAATACGGTTTCAGTGAACTTACCCCTCTACTCTACACGACGTATTCACACTATCCTACACAAATAAAACCCAACGACTCCTATTTTAGCCGACTTATTTTTCTCTGCATAACAAATGCGGCTCTCCTCGTACAGATATCCCGGTTGATACGGTTTCAACAGACGTATTCCCGCTTTACAATCAGATGCAAACTACCTTGTACAATTGTATTTCTCATATATCTTCTGGTTATATTCTTACGAAATATTTTATTTATCAGGAATATCAGTGTAGAATGTACTACTTTCCTAAAAATCAAAGAAGAATGTTTCACGTGAAACATTCTTCTTTCTACAGTTTACAAGTATTAGCAATCTTATAATTACTTCTTATAAATGAACAAATATCGAATTTTACACAATAGACTCCGTAATACTCAGATATAAAGGAAAGATTAAGCTCTATATGTACATCTTATAAATACAATTCGTGATGATTTTGTGTACCTTTTCAAATTTGCTCGTTTATAGTTCTTATTTATAATAATATTGTAATGAATAGACTTTGAACTTTTTTACAATGCAGACTTTGATATCTAACCCCCAAAACGTTATACTGAATATGTGTATTCTTCAAAAGTAAATCAACGAGGAATTTGTACTCTTTTCAAATTTGAAATTTTAAAATATTTGAAGCAAAAATAAAGATCCTATTTACAGTTATATATTTAAATATAGGAAAATAACTAATCAATCTTTATATGCACTTCATCAGAACCATTTACTAAAAATTATATACACTTTTTTAATTTTATCACTTGTAAATTGTTAATTTAACCGTGAATTCTTTTGTCTATAAGAGCAAAACAATGAATGTACCCCCTTTTCGCTCTTAACTAATTCTTAATCTTTGATGCCCTATGCTGGCTCTACAAGCCAGATACAGACAGTTTCACAGGTATATGGATCTTAGATATCTGTTTCAGAAAATTTACTCCTGTTCTACGCATCAAATGCAGACTGGCATAAGCAACAATCTATTCTATGTTTCACGTGAAACATTTATTTATCAACAATACTAGGTGAAGCCAACTAATCATGTCCTATATCACTTATTATCACATTCACATTTCCTTAATGTTAAAATAACAATATTCTTTTAATTTTTCTGTATCCTCTTATTTAATAAAAGGCATAAATTCTCATAAATCCATGTTTTCTTGAAGTTCTATTCTGTCAGAAAATATACAATTCCTATATCAAACAAAGCTCTCTCTTTCCTGCTTCACAATAGTCGATTCACGTTCACCTATGAATATCTGAGTATTTTCAATTATTTTTCAGAATTTCTTTTATTTCCGGAATCGTTTTTCCCTGTTCTCTTAGTGATTTAATATAATAAATACGTTCCAGACTTTCTTCTCTCTTATATCGTCTTGTAAGATTGTGTTCTGCCTGTTCAAAGGAAATCATTCCTTCTTCCGTATAGAATTTAAGCGTACTATATCTCATATCTGTCAATCTGACCAGTTCACCAATAGTAACATACTCAGACTGCTGAATAACCTCCAAGCTTCTCTGTCTTGACACATCTACTCTCCTTAATTTGTATGCATAACAGTCAGGACAGTCATTATAGCAATAAGATTTTCAATATAATCAATCATTTCTTTTATCAGTATCCCAGAATCAGAATTTATAATATCTTTCAGCTTATGCCTTATCTCTTTCTGCTCAAAAGATGAAAAGTACTCTTTCATAATTTTACTTCTCTCAAGAAGAGCAATCAGGCAGACTATATCCTCTGTTATTTCTCCATCTTCCAGAAGCTCCGATCTGATCATATCTATCACATAATGAACTGCCTGTTTTGTCGGAACATAGTTTTTTCGTTTACTAATTATACCCGATTCTGTAATGATTACAAGTCCCATCTCTTCCAAAGAGACACCTACTGAACCAATAAGTTCCCTTAATTTTTTGTCTGAAAAAGAATAATTATATTCTTCTATAATCTTTTCCACTTTTACAGGTTTAGGCTGATTTATAAAATCATACAATGGTTTCAGATATCTTTTTTTAACCGGAAGTTCACCTATTACTCTTACTCTCTTTTTTTCAAGTTTGATACAATCTTCCATTTTCAGTTCCAAAAGGCCCGAGGCAACCACGCACACCAGTTTTTCCACATCAAATCCTGAAATTTTTCCTTTTTCTCCCATTGCACAAATTAAATACTCCTGCGTAATAGACAAATCTCTCATTTCTTTTTCCTCCTTAATCCTCTAGGTAGTGTCAAAAACTACCTATTTTTTATTGTTTTAAATCCTTTAAAACCTTGAATTACCGGAGGTTTGCAAATAAAAAGAGCATTTACCTCCCATTTTTGATATAATGTCCTCGACCAAAATTCCAAAATATCAGAAAGGATAAATGCTCATGAACATTATACTTTATTTACTACAATTAATTCAACAACTCTATCAACAGAATTGCTTTTTAATTAACTTTATCTGCAAATATCTCCCTTTAAAGCAATGGGCTTTTGATGATTCCCACTCTCCTAAGTATCAAAAATTTAAAATTGATCAGTTACCTTTGATTCTCAATGTCGAACCCTGGAACTATCTTGACTACATAGCTTACCTTGAATGGCGTTACAAAAATCAGTTCAAACCCATAAAGCCTATCAGGCGCAGATCTGAATGCGACATCGACGAAAACTGTAAGTGTCCTCGCTGCAATGCCCCAAGCATTTATCTCTACAAAAACAATGGCTCAAAAGGCCAGCTTATGTGTAAAGTATGCAGTACCAAGTTTTCGCCAGAAGAAAGCCGACATTCCTCATTAAAACTTCGCTGTCCTCATTGTATGCACACACTCGTTCCCAAGAAAAGCCGGAAACACTTTATTGTTCATAAATGTGTAAATCCGAAATGTCCTTACTACCTTAAGAATCTTAAGAAAGTTGACAAAGCCGACTTAAAAGAAGACTATGGCAAGAACAAGTACAAACTCCATTATATCTATCGTGAATTCACCTTGGATTTCTTCAGGATGGATTTAAATTCGCTGCCTAAAAACGCTTCTTCTCTCAGATTCTCTAAGTTTGATTCCAATGTAATGGGACTCTGTCTTACGATGCATGTGAATCTCGGCATGTCTCTTCGTAAAACGAAGTATGCTCTCAAAGAACTATACAACATCAATATCTCTCATCAGCAGGTTGCTAATTATTGTAAAACTGCCGCTGTCTGCATTAAGCCGTTCGTAGATCATTATGATTACAATGCCGGAAAAGTTTACACCGCTGATGAAACCTATATTAAAATCAGAGGCATCAAAACCTTCGTCTGGTTCATTATGGATGCGGCAAGCCGTTCCATTATTGGATACCGGATATCTTCAGAACGTGATGTCGGAGCGTGTATCCTTGCCATGCGTATGGCATTCCGACATTTCAAAAAACTTCCGAAAAACTTCCGCTTTATTGCAGATGGATATAGTGCATATGTTTTGGCTGCACAACAGTTCCTGCGTGAATACGGCAATGATTTTAAATTTAACATTACCCAAGTAATTGGACTTACCAACGACGATGAAGTATCAAAAGAATTCAGACCTTACAAGCAGATGATCGAAAGATTAAATCGTACTTACAAGGCTTCTTACAGACCAACAAATGGCTTTGATAACATCGACGGCGCCAACTATGAGCTTGCACTCTGGGTCACTTATTATAACTTTTTGAGACCACATAAACACAATAACTATAAAGTCCTTAATGATATCGAAATGCTTCATGGAGCAGACAACATGCCTGGTAAATGGCAGCTTCTCATCTTCCTTGGGCAACAAACCATCTTGAACTTACAGAACGGCGAAGCCGCTAATTGTTCTTAGATTCTGAGCCTGAGGGAACGTTACCAGCCACCGCAAAGCGGCATGCCCTTGACAGATAATCAAAAAGAACTGCTACACTGTTGTCAGCGACGGAGAAAATCTAACTGTTCTTGAGTTCTTCGCCGTCGGTAATTTCCTGACAGCAGTTCTTTTTGTGCTGTCAAGAGTGGCGAACTATTTTCACAATCTTAAATATTTGCAGTTTTCAAGGTTCTTTTGAGCCTTTTCTTTTTGGCTCGTTTTTTCATATCTTATTTGACACTATCATCCTCTACAGCTTTCAAATTCATTTAAATCTTCTTTTACTCTGTTTTGATCTCTTTCACCGATGATTCCAATTTCTGTCGTTTTCAAAGATCATATTTTTTAAATTTATTACAGATATTTTCTACTTTCAAAATTGATTTCAGCATTTTAAAAATAATAATCTTTTTAATCTCTTCTTTCAGAGTTTTTATACACACTTTTATACTACAAGATTATAAAATCAATCACTATCCACTTACTACTTGCTACTTACGATTTAAAAATACACCTGTTTTCTATTTTTGTCAATATTTATTTTGAACTTGAGTTTCCGCAGTTTTATCCACAGTCACCTGTTTTGTAATATATCATTATAAACAACTTTTAAAAAATGCCTAAAATATAAGGAATCTTCTCCCTTTTTGATGTAAAATTAAGCTACCAACCAAAAATCTTACTAAACAAAAAGAAAGGGGATTCCTTATGTCTCATTTTACATCAAACACTTACATTTTGAAACGAAAAATTTTAACTTTTACAAAGAAATTTTCAAGAAAACTTTCAAAGCCTGAAAGAAAATTTACAGCTGACATTACCTATGGTATGCTGGCTTCCGGAAGTTGCCTGTTAACGGATGTCTGTGATCAGCTTCACGAACCTTCCAAAAAGATAAACGTTGTTGATCGTTTATCTAGTATAACGAATATTAAATAATTGCTATATTAAATTGATACTGCTTCCTCTTCACTGATTTCATCCATTTTATACTTCCAGTGATAAACCACGGGTTCACGGTTCACTTCGTCAAAGTACTTGTAAATTCGTTCTTCCAACTCCTGTTTGGTATTGACACGAATTCCTCGAAGCATCTGTCTGGTCATCTTGCTGAAGAAGCTTTCAATCATGTTTAACCATGAGCCATGTTTTGGTGTAAACACAAATTTAAAACGTCCCTTTGGCATAGTATCCAGAAAGCGCCGTGTTTCTTTGGAAGTATGTGCAGAATGATTATCCAGGATGATCCGAATGGTATCCTGTGATGGATATTTTTTGTCCAGTATCTTTAAAAACTCAATAAAATCAGAACTCTTATGGGTCTCACTTACTAACGGAATTGCTTCTCCAGTGAGTAAATCAATGCCAGCCAGTAAAGAGAGCGTTCCCAGACGTTTGTATTCTGCATCACGATATACTTCCCCATGTTCTGATGTCGGGCGTAAATCCGGTGCCGTATTGGAGATTGCCTGAATGCCCGGCTTCTCATCATACGATACCGTAATCGTCAGTTTATAATCGTCTGGAACAATGAGATCACCATTTTCATCAAACTGCATTTCAATCTGCTTATAAACCAACAGAACCTCATGCATTTTTGATTCAAAATCAGGATCCCGTTTTTCACAGTAATATTTGATTTTAAAGGGTTTCATATCCTGTTCCTTAAGAAATTTCTGGATATACGGTTTGGTAACGGTTGAAAGCCTTGGATATCCCGCTTCTTCTGCATGTTTCTGAATGTATTTGTGGAGAGAGGTCAACGTCCACAATTCCTGTGCATAACCGAGTTCTGTCGGTCTCTGACACGCAATATGAATCATCCATGCTTTTGCATCATCAGTGATTTCCGATGGACGTCCAGGACGCTGAACATCAAACAGTGCAGCATCTAAACCGCCTTTCTGAAACTTCGAAATACAAAGGCGTACCGTTGCAGTACTAATGGCAAGTTTATCAGCAATTTGCTGGAATGTCATTCCATCGGCTTTATATAAAAGGATTCTGGCACGGTCCACAACTTGTGCCTGAATGGTTCTCTTTTTGGATAATGCTTTAAGGTAATCTCTGTCTTCATCTGACAGAGGAAGATATGTTTTTCTCATAGTGTTCATCCTTTCTTAGATAACACTATTTTACCATACATTATCCTCAAAATATATAGTAGAGATTTAATTTATTCTATACTAGACACCTTGAAAAAGGTGTGTCTGCATCCGCTGCTTCCGCTTACCTACAACAAGTTAAAAAATGGAGTTCTTCTGAACCTATCATTTACATTGATGACAGTGATGTTGTTAAGCCGGATGGCTATAAATTTGAATCACTTGGAATTGTCCGCGATGGTTCAGAAAGTACATCCACTAAAAGCGTTTATAAAAAAGGTTATCATGTAACCGAGGCTTGCATTCTTACTTCCGCCAATCATCCTGTTAGTATTTTTTCTAAAATACATTCGTCTCATGAAAAAGACTATAAATCTGCAAATACAATTACTTTCCAAGCAATTGAACAGGGAAACTCTCTCTTTGGCAAAGCCACTTTTGTCATGGACAGAGGCTACGATGACAATAAGATGTTTCTGAAGTTGGATGAACTCGGACAAGATTATGTGATCCGTTTAAAGTCTAATCGTAAGCTTTTGTACCATAACAAATGGACAAAGGCTACAGAACTTCGTAATCGCAGGAAAGGGAAGGTGAAAACAAATGTTTTTTACAAGGGCAAAAACCATGAAGCCTACCTTTCACATGTCAAAGTACAGATTACTGCATCCAGAAAGGACATTTTTCTTGTGCTTGTTTACGGCATTACCGAACATCCGATGATGCTTGTTACTAATAAAGAAATCAAATCGAAAGATGATATAATCCGGGTGGCAAGGACTTACTTTTCCCGCTGGAAAATCGAAGAATATTTCCGCTGTAAAAAGCAGATGTTCCAGTTCGAGAACTTTCGTGTGCGTAAGCTGAAGGCAATCAACGCGCTTAATTTTTATATCACCTTATGCATGGCATTTCTTGCAATGATTTCAATGGAATCAGAGACCAATGCCCTTAAGGTTTCCATCATAAAGGCAGCAAATCCTGTAAAGGAAAAAGTTTTTTTCTGCTATTACCGGCTGGCAAAAGGCATCTCAGGCATACTTTCTTATGCAAAAGAGGGCGTCAGGCTTTGGTTCCGGACAAAACGTCCGGCATACCGTCAACTCTGCCTTAAGCTAGCCGCTTAAATAGATAAAAGAATAGTTCTCCCAAAAGTCCGGTTCTGACGGGGCTTATTAAAGTGTCTCTATTCACGGAACTGCCTTTCTTAAAATTTCAAAAATCGGCAGATTGACACTTTAGGAGATTCTATTCATTTTGAAATTACATTTTGCGGAAACTCAAGTTATTTTGAAAGTCTTATTTTCTGTTAAATTAAAAGGAACTTCCCATACGAAACAAATAAAAAATCATCTCATATTTGTGCATGCAGATTTATTTTTTCACTTCAGATACTTTTTTCTCTCCATCTCACCGATTACCCTGCCAATGTTCTCAGAAGTTATAAATAAACAAATGCCAAATTTTACACAGTAAAATATGCAATATACAGGTACAAAATAATATTATCTTCAGCATGTAATTCTCACAAAGACAAACCAACGAGAAATTTATTCCCCTTTCCATTTTTTATTTATAGCTATAAATGAGCAAATATCAAATTTCGCGCAATAGAATCCGTAATACACAGACATAAAGAAAATATTAAGCTCTACATGTGCATCTTATAAAGACAAATTCGTGATGATTTTGTATACTTTTTCAAATTTTCTCATTTATAGTACAGTAAAAAGAATCTATTTATAAGATTACAAAAAGTCCTAAATTAAAGTATCAATAAAAACGCCGCGGTAAACAGCTCCCGGCGTGAGAGCTGCTTACCACGGCTTACAATCAGTTTTGAAGTAAATAGTTTTCTCCCCATTTACACAGTTCATCAAGAATTGGCGTTAAGGTTTTTCCAAATTCAGTTAAAGAATATTCAGTTTTTGGCGGTACCACCGGATAGACCTTGCGATTGATCAATCCATCTTTTTCCAGCTCACGAAGCTGCTGCGCCAGCATTTTATCTGTTGCTTTTGGAATAAGCTTATGAATTTCGCTGTACCGTAATGTGTTATTCATTAAATGCCATAAAATAACAGCTTTATATTTTCCGCCAATCAGTTGAATGGTTGCTTCAACGGGACAATTAAAACCTCTGCAATTTTTTTCCATCATATTCTCTTACTTTCTTTTCAGGTAGTATATTACAAAATAGTGCGTTCTTGTCTTATAGATTATTACGACTATAATTATAGTACAGGCCGGCCTGATTCACAAGAATAAAGGAGATTCAAGAACATGAGTATATTAGATATTGCAAAAAAGAGATATTCCGTCAGAGCATACAAGGATAAACCCGTAGAAAAAGAAAAGCTGGATCAAATACTTGCCTGCGCTCATGCTGCGCCAACTGCAGCAAACTTACAGCCCGTTAAATTATTGGTGGTACAGGACAAAGAACGATTGAAAAGTATTGCAAAAGCCGGAAACATATATAATGCCCCATTAGCAATTATTGTTTGTGCAGACCATTCAAAGGCATGGAAACGACCGTTTGATAACAAAAAGACAACAGATATTGACGCTGCTGTTTTAACAGACCACATGATGCTGCAGGCCACAGAGTTGGGCTTAGGTACCGTCTGGGTATGCTTTTTCAAACCGGATGTGATCAAACGGGAGTTTTCATTACCGGATAATCTGGAACCTGTTAATATATTAGCCATCGGATATGGAAATGACGCTCCGGCAGATCCGGAACGCCATTCTGCTGCCCGTATTCCTATGGAAGCTTTGGTTTCCTATGATTATCTGTAATGAAAGCCATCTTCAGCCTGCAAAGAAGCTTATCAAACAGATAATGCAAAACAGAAACATCTATATCCCTTACAGAAAAAAACTTCTGTATATCATCAGAGCGTCCTTTGACCGGGTGTGCATATGAAATCCCTATAAACACTCCAATACCGGAACACTGATACCGCCTCTGTACTCTTTTTACTTTGCTGCCTGATACCTTTTATACCCCCTGTATCCTCCCGCAGCCAGCAGAACTGCAAGTATCCCATAGATAACCGGCAGAAGCTGCATCTGGGTAAAATATTTTCCAAACAGGGGTATCAGGCGGCAGTCCAGAAGGTTCCAAATTGCCAGGGCATTGGACGGAATACAGAGTCATAACTGGCTTGCCATACGAAATTGATCCGGAATATTCACTGCCATGGAAAGCAAAAGGATTCCAACCATTACAGCCATAGTGCCTGTACTGCTTTTCAATTTTTCTGCACAGAACATAGCAAATGCCGATTCCAGAACTGCTGCTGTCAGCAGTATGAGAAGCTGTATGCCCAGTACCTGTCCGATGGTAAGAGAATGGGAGCACGCAGGATATATCATTTGTATCTGTGTATTCAGTCCATGGAATCCATAAAGGATCAAAACAGGGATCGCACAGGCCAGAACAAGGCATATGGTCCCCCCAAGAGAAAGCGTTACTCCGGCTGTGATTTTTGCTGCATACAGGGTTTTCTTTCCATATTTGCAGCAAAAATTAATATGATTTACTTTTCGAAAATGTTCTTCTGCAAATATCGCCGGTACTGCAACAGCTACAAAAATAATCTGCATGACCACCATTGTATAAAACGCTGCAATGAGTTTTCTCTCTCCGGCTGTATCTTCATAGGTAAAAGGAACTTTTATTCTGCTTTCCTGATTTTCCCAGTATTCCCTTTCTCCTTCCCACAGCTTATATTCCTCCATATCACGGTTCAGCATCTTCTTGCGTTCCCCATATACATTATCTTCTGTTATATTTTTTGTCTGTATCTGGTCTGAGGGTAATAAACAGGACAAAAAATACTTCAGACCATGCGGATATTCTTTATCCTTATATTCTTCAAACAAAGCGTCATCCACAGGTTTTCCTGCAATTTCCAATTCTTTCTGTCTGTTTTCATGAATATACTGAATGATATTCTGTCCGTCTGAATTAAGTCCAATATCACTGATACATATTACAAATGCGGAAAGCAATATCATAATTCCAAGGGTGATCCAGATGATCTTGCGGCGAAAAAGCTTCAGATACTCGTACCCTAAGATTCTTTTAAAATCACTCACAGCCTTTCACCTCCCCAAATTTTTCAAGATAAAGCTTTTCCAGATCACTTCCTGTTTCCTGTCTGGTCCCTTCAAAAATAAGCTGCCCCTCTTTCATCATCAGAATTTTATCTGCAATCTGTTCCACATCCGACACAATATGGGTGGAAAGAAGAACAATATTGTTTTCTCCCTGTCTGGCAATCATTTCACGGAACCGTACTCTCTCTTTTGGGTCAAGCCCGGCTGTAGGCTCATCCAGAATCAAAATTCTTGGCCGGTTAATAAGAGCCTGTGCGATTCCCAGTCTGCGTATCATGCCCCCTGAATATGTTTTGATCTTCTTTTTTTCCATACCTTTCAGTCCGGTCAGTTCAATCATTTCCAGGCAGCGTTTTTTTGCTGTGCTCTTTGGTATTCCTTTCAGGGCTGCCAGATACATCAGAAAATCCATACCTGTAAACTCCGGATAATATCCAAAGTCCTGCGGAAGATATCCCAGGATTTCCCTGTATTCTTCCTCTCCTGCTTCTTTTCCATCCAGCGTAATGGTCCCTCTGTCCGGTGTTAAAATACCGCAGATCATTCGCATTAAAGTGGTTTTTCCGGCTCCGTTGGCTCCCAGAAGCCCGTACACACCGGGAGTCAGCTTCAACGAAATATTGTCTACTGCAATTTTATTTCTGAACTGTTTTGATACTCTGTTAATCAAAAGCTCCATGCCCATTCCTCCGACTGAAGTAATATCATTTTCCATTCCCTGAAGGTCAGCACTGCCAGTATGACAAGACTGAGCACCCATCCCAGGGGTTTCATAAGGGAATAAATATTTATTTTGCTGTAAGTTACCACCAGAACAGCTCCGCAGATCAATACAGAAACTGCGCTGCAGTAATACATGCTTTCCTTTCCCCGAACTTTTCTGACTATTGTAAGATTGCAGAAACAGGATAAAAGATATGGAAACAGAATAACCAGGGCTGCAGAAAGAAATTCATATGTTCCATTCCACATCAGTAATGGAAAAAGAGCTGCAAGAACAATCATATTTCCCAGTCCAAGAATCATAAATTTTGCCATTAACACAGCTTTCAGGGAAAATCTTGATACCATTTCCAGTTCTTCCATCCCATATCGTACAGACCTGCTGCCTTCTGCCACAAAGGACAAAGCCAGAACAGGAAGCATAGCTGCCAGAATACCTGTATACACTCTGTTTTTGTCAAATGCGGTGCAGATTCCACCTGTTAATACCGCTGCTGAAATAAGCCAGTTCCATTTGCGTATGTATCCTGTCTGGCTTCGCAAAAACTCCATATTGCTCATTCTGCCTTCCGGCATCCTCTGCAAAAACTCCTGTTTTCGTACCGGATCCGGTGGCTGATACAGCATTTGAAGCTCTTTTTTCAGTTTCTGTTTCAATCTTATCCCTCCATTTCCTTTTTCAGCTTTTTCAGACATTCTCTGTCCTTTCTGTACAGAGCAAATCTGGAAATCCCCAGTATTTCTGCTGTTTTTCCAACGGAAAGCTCGTTTACATACCGCAGAAAGACAAGCTCCTGCTCCTGAGCGTCCAGACTTTTTATGGCTTTTCTCAGATCCATATGTACTGCCATCCTCTCCTGAACATTTTCTGTACAGCCGGGAAATTCTTCTGAAAACGCTTCATTCTTTTGTTTTCTCATCTGATCAATACAGAGGTTTCTTGCAATCCTGTACAGATAACTGATTTCTTTTCCCATATCTTTATAAGTTTTATTTTCCAGAAAACGGAGAAAGGTTTCCTGCGTGATATCTTCTGCTGCCTGCTGATGTCTTAGTTTCATATAGCAATACCGGTATATTTTGTCATATTGTTCATCCAGATCTGTATGCATCAGAAATCCTCCTCTCATAATGTTTAACGGATCAGCGTCTGCAAATGTGCGGGAATTTTTTATAAAAATTATAGAAAAGCCCATATTGTACCGCTTTTCATTTCGTGATAAACTGTTTCGTAACAAACCGGAAATTCTATTCCAGACTGCCTGCGGCAATCTGATTTTAACACACAAAGGAAAGTGAGGCTTATCTATGTTATACTTTGAAAACGATTACTCCGAAGGCGCTCATCCCAAAATTCTTCAGAGGCTTATGGATACAAATATGGAGCATTTATCCGGCTATGGTTCTGACCGCTATACAACTCTTGCAAAAGATAAAATCCGGAAGCTCTGTAACTGCCCGGAAGCAGAAATTTATTTTCTGGTTGGAGGAACTCAGACAAATCAGACTGTTATTGACTCTGTGCTCAGAAGCTTTGAGGGCGTGATTGCTGCCGAAACAGGCCATGTAAGTGTTCACGAGGCCGGCGCCATTGAATTTACAGGTCACAAGGTTCTTACGCTGCCTCAGCATGACGGAAAGCTCTGCGCCCGGGAGCTGGAGGCTTATATGGAAACTTTTCTTGGAGATGACAGCCATGAGCACATGGTATTCCCGGGAATGGTATATATTTCTCATCCCACTGAATACGGAACTCTTTACACAAAGGATGAGCTGAAAGAGCTTTCTCAGGTATGCCGCCATTTTAAGCTGCCCCTTTATATAGATGGCGCCCGTCTTATTACAGGCCTTGCCTGCCCGGAAAATGAACTGTCGCTTCCTGATATTGCAGATCTGTGCGATGTTTTTTATATTGGAGGTACCAAGGCCGGTACGCTGTGCGGAGAAGCTGTTGTTTTTACAAAAAATAATACACCTGCACATTTCCTCACTCAGATCAAGCAGCACGGAGCCCTTCTTGCCAAAGGAAGGCTGTGCGGCGTGCAGTTTGACGCTCTTTTCACAGATGAGCTCTATAAGGAAACAGGCAGAAATGCCATTGAAACAGCAGCTCTTCTGAGAGAAGGGCTTCGTAAAAAAGGATATACCTTTTATAACAGCTCTCCTACCAATCAGCTGTTTCTGGTTATGGAAAACAGCAGACTGGAAGAGCTGAAAAACCATGTTGTATACAGCTTCTGGGAAAAGGCAGACGATACGCATACTGTCATTCGATTTGCCACAAGCTGGGCAACTGCCAGAGAGGATGTAGAAAAGCTTCTTTCTCTTTTATAGCATTGTAAAATACATTGTTTTGACGTATAATAATTGCATTCAGATCACGTGAAAAGGAGGTCTCATATGAAGAAAAACAAGAACCGTTTAGCCACTTTTGCAGTGCTGTTCTCCTCCGCAACAGCCATCATCCACATTGCAAACAAGATCATTGCCGCATCTGCGTCTCTGAAGGAAATGCTTGACTCCAACAGACGAAACTATTATAAATGGCGTTTTGGAGAAATTTTTTATACAAAAAAAGGAAGCGGAAGTCCTGTTCTCCTTATCCATGATATGCTTCCCGGAGCCTGCGGCTATGAATGGAACAGAATCGAAGAAGAGCTTGCCATGGAGCATACGGTATACACCATTGACCTTCTGGGCTGCGGACGCTCTGAAAAGCCGGGCATGACCTATACTAATTTTGTTTATGTACAGGTAATCTGTGACTTTATCAGAAATGTGATCGGAGAAAAAACTGATGTGATCACCAGTGGTTTTTCCGGCTCCTTTGCCGTTATGGCCTGCCGCAATGAAAAAAGTCTTTTCAACAGGCTTATTCTTGTGAATCCGCCTGCCCCCGGCAATCTGACACAGATGCCGTCCAGAAAAGACCGTCTGCTGAAATATTTTCTGGAAATCCCTGTATTTGGAACACTTGTCTACCACATCATTGTCTCCAGAGTAAATACTTCAGACTTTTTTATTGAAAATATGGTTTTTGATCCCTTCCACATGGATCAGAATCTTCTTGACGCTTATTATGAAGCTGCTCACAGAGGCGGATGTCAGGCAAAGGCTGCCTATGCCAGCAAAGCTTCCCGCTTTATGAACATTAATATCCTTCCTGCACTGAAGTCCATTGACAACAGTATTTTTATTATCGAAGGCGAAGCTGAAAATAATGGAGCCGCTGTTGTAGACAGCTATCGCAGCATTAATCCTTCTGTGGAATCCGTTACGATTCCCCATACCAAACATCTTCCACATGTGGAAGACCCAGAAAGATTCCTGGAACAGATCGGAATTTTCCTGTAATGTATTGACAACTGAACCGGATATGATCCTGAAACTGTTTTCCTGCACGTCCGGTTTATAAAGTAAATGCCCCCGGAAAATAATTTCCGGGGGGCATTTGCTGTAATCATAGCCGATGATTTTACGGGTCAGGATATTTCTTCTGTTCTGTCTGTTGCCGGACAACTTAATTTCTTTTAATATTTCTGCCACCAGGGGCTTTCAGCTGTCCGTACATCTCCTGGAAACCCACTTTACAGCTGTTGTTTTATTCTTCTGAATGCTCTGTTGCTTTGCTTTCTTCAGAAGAATCTGTATTCAGCATTTCCTGATATGCGTCTGTAAGATCACGTACATCCATTTTATTTACAAGATAAACCTTATCGCCTGTCACTGCTGCATAAAAGCTGGAATCGTACTCATAATAGCTTACGGTTGTTTTCTGTCCCTCTGTATCAGTGAAAACAAAGGTAAAAGCAGCAGCTTCATCCGGCGTATACTCCTCTGTCAGGCGTTCCTGACCTGCCATATTAATCAGTTTGTTATAGAAAGTAGTAAATACTGTTTCCTCAATTTCCTTTCCGTCAAGAGTATAGGAAATTTTTTCCGCTTCTGCAGTCCCGGTCTTTTCATCAGAAGTATTTTCCGCTGCATCTTCATTTTCTTTATCTGTATCTGCAACAGCTTCCCCGGTGTCTCCGGAACCCTCTTCTTTCTCGGATCCGGCGCTTTCTTCCGTACTGTCTTCTGTATTTTTTACGGTTTCTCTTGTAACCTGTACGGTATGAGCTCCGTCCTCAGACTGAACTTCAAGACTGTCCAGATTATTGACAGTCAGATAATTTACTGTCAGGCTGTAAAAATCTGAGATATTCTTGTCTATAATATCTGTCAGAGAAGTCTCTGGTATTGTATACACCTGTTTGCTGTCATTGACTTTCACATAACGGTTTCCGTCAATCTCATCTCCCACATAAATCACAAGCTGCTTTTCCACCTGGGGCTTTTCTTCAGCTTCCCCGGAGTTTTCTGCATCATCACTTATCTCTTTTTCTGATTTTTCTTCTCCGGCTGTATCAGATGCTGAATCTTCTGTCTGTTCCTTTTCCCCGGAAGCTGTATCTGAATCCTCTGTACTGTCTTCCTCAGATGCATCCGCACCGGTTTCTTCCGCCTCTGATGCTGTCTCTACCTTATCTTTACCCTCAGATGCCTCTGTAGCGTCCGTATCTGCCTCTGTATCCTCTTCTGCAAGATAAGTTGCGGTAATTATTGCATACGGGTCGTCAAACCCGTATTTTGCCTGATCTGTGCAGTTATAATCTACAAAGTTCCCATAGGTAAGCGAACCTATGGCAGAGGTTACGGTTCCCGCCTTGGAGGTATCGGCCTGTTCAGATGTTGTTCCGTCAGAAACATACCAGTACAGACTGTCACTATCCTGAGAAAGCTGATATCCGTTTTCTTTTTCCACCTTTACGTCTTTGATCGTTGCTGAGGTTAGTGCCGGGAAGCTTTCCGCCTGCGCAAACTCATAGGCAGTTCCCATAAACGGTTCCAGAGATACAGCGGAAACAAGATAAATATCTTTGTCATCCTCTGACTTTTTCAGATAATACTGACCGGAAGCTTCATTTTTCATTCCTACCTGAAGAATGATGCGATTTCCATCCTCTTCCGTGAGAGTAATCTGATTCTGAGGTTTATCCAGATCATATTCGCTGAGATCCCCGGGATTTTCAAGCTTCTGGTCTGCCGACAGCGCTGTCAGTGCATTTACCGCGCCGTCAAGAGTATTCTGGCTTACCGGAAAATCCGGCTCGTCTTTTTTTACCCACTTGTCTCCATCCTTCTCAAAAACCTCTTCTGCTCCCTCTGTGCCGTTAAAAGAGACAGAAGTAATTTTTTCCGAATCCATTTCTACGACGCTGACACTGGTATCTGTTGCCTCAGCTTCTTTTTCTTCCTGGGAATCCACATAGGAGGTAACTCCTATGTAGGTTCCTGAAAGAACAGCCAGTACAGCAACTCCGGAAATCAGTTTTACTGTCTTGCTTTTCATTATGCTTTTCTCCTTTTCAGCCATACACAGAATCCAATTACAAGGAATACTCCCGGAATCAGGCCCATTGTACAGATTTTCCAGAAGCTTACGTCATAAGCAGTAGGTGTAAGAGCGGTTACCTGCAGACTCTTGGATGGAATAGAAACTGTCTCTGCCTCATCAGAGCTGCACATCCAGTTCAGAGATTCCATGATCAGCTGTTCATTTCCTCCTGCCACTGCGCTGTTGATCTGACTGTCCATAAGGTTTGCTGTAGAATAATAAATAATCTGTGTCTGCTTGTCATCTTCGAGCGTTTCTGTAATACTTACTCCCAGATCAAAAGGTCCTGCAATATCTTCTTCTGATTTTTCCAGAGTTTCACTGTTCAGATCCACCTTGGAATAAGCGCTGTCAGAGGTTGTCAGAATACTGTCGATTGTCACAGTATCTCTTACACTGTCCAGTTTGCGGATGCCCTGTGCATATGGCGCAAGGACAAAATATCCTTCTGATGCAAAGCCGGAAACAGGCTCTGCGCTTTTTACTTCAGGAACAACATAATACGGCATCTGCATTGCATAGTGCTGTGCGTCGCCTTCAATTACAATTCCGTCAACACGCTCTACACCGTAGTTTTCCAGAACAGCATCAAAGTTTTCCATGGATTCCTCTGTGTAATCGGAGAAGATCATTGCTTTTCCGCCGTTTTCCAGATATTCAAGAATTGCATTTTTCTCATCCTCAGAAATATCTGTTGCCGGTGAATTGATCATCAGGCAGGCAGTATCTTCCGGCACGCTTTCTTCTGTAAGAAGATTCAGGGAGCGGATTTCAATATTTGCCTTTTCAATATCCTCCCGGATGGAAGCGTCCAGATCTTTTTCTCCATGTCCGTCCAGTGTATAAAGAATCGGCTGGTTTTCTGAGGTCACGTAGGAAATGGCGCTGGTGATCTGGCCTTCTCCGTCAAATCCTGTGGTAGTATAGCTGTAAGTATTATAATCCACAGAAGATTCGTAAATATCGCCATAATCCACAACCTTGCTTCTTTCTCCACATTCAACGATCAGGCTGTTTGGGGAAACCTCTGCGTCTGTATACTCTGAAGTAAACTTGGGATTGACAACAGGGTCTTTCTTTTCTACTTTAATATGATCAGATGCTTCCTCATATTTTTTCAGAAGCTTGCTTACTGTTTCATCCTCAGCTCCGCTCTGAGCGATCTGATAAATGGTTACATCCTTATCCAGTTTTTTAAGGAAATCCTCTGTCTGTTTTCCAATGCTGAAAAGCTTCTGATCGCTGACATCTATCTCGGAATACTTTGTCGGCAGAGCATTCACGATCATATTGATCACAAGTACGATCACGATAAAAATTACACTGATCAGCATACTGTAGGAACCGTTTTTGATATATTTTCCGTTAAAACTGGATTTTATTTTTTCTTTAAAAGATTTTTTTTCTGAGGTTCCTTTATTTTTCTTTTCCGGCTGCTTTTTTTTCAGTTTTTCTTTTAATTTCACTCTTCCCACCTCCTTAATTCCAGCGTCTCTTTACAATGGACTGAACAGTAAGAAACATGCATACTGCAATGACAGAAAGGAAGTATACGATTCCGTTCACATCAAAAATTCCATTTGCAAAATTATCAAAATGTCCGCTTATATTAAATATCTGAAGGGCTTTCTGGATGCCTCCTGCAAAAAAGCTGCTGTTTACCACATAAACTACTGCAAGGGCAGTTTCTCCGATCAGACAGATCACTGCAGAGATCAGGAAGTTTTTGATCATTGTATAAATAATGATCGAAGCCGCCAGTATCAGAAGTCCAAAGGTAATACAGGTAGACAACGCGCCTTCAGAGAAAAAGGAAGAGATTCCGTTCATCATAAAAAAGGCAAACAGAAATACAAAGGTCAACACTGCCGCAATAACCTGGCTTTCTGTAAGGGAGGAAATAAATACGCCTATGGCAAGGTTCGCGCATCCCAGAAGAAAGAATCCAAGGATTCCCGTGTATGCGGTTCCAAAGGATACGGTTCCGAATTTTGACATTACCAGAGGATACAGGCAAATGATCGCCATGGGAATTGCAAAGATGGTTACCAGAGCAAGGTACTTACCCATAACAATCTTTCCCACAGAAACAGGAGCTGTAAGAAGAAGCTGGTCTGTTTTCTGTTTTCGTTCCTCTGCCAGCGTTCTCATGGTAAGAATCGGCACGCTGAGCAGAAATACAAAGGTCAGAGCGCTTAATGTATACTCAAATCTGGGATACGAAGCATCCAGCTGATAGGCAGAAAAATAGATTCCTGTCAGTAAAAGTATAAAAAAGATAAACAGATATCCGATCATTGAGGTAAGATAGCTTCTCAGCTCTCTTTTATAAACTGCTGTCATGTTTATCCGCCTCCTCTGTCTTGTTTTCTGATTCTCTGATCACAGCTTCCGCCTCTTTGGCTGTCTGTATCCGGTTATTTGTATCAGATGGATCCTTTTTATTATCCTCTGTAAGTTCAAGGAAAATCTCCTCCAGAGAAATCTTCTGAGACTGCATTTCCAGGATCGGATAACGGTTTTCTGCCATTTTAAAGAATACTTCTTCACGGATATCCTTATTTTCTTCTGTGGAAACAGTCACATTCCAGCCTTCCTGATCTGATTTTTTGTCTATGGAAATTTCTTTTACTCCGGAAATTTCCTCCAGAAGCTGACGGATACGGCTCTTTTCTCCTTTTACCAGAAGATTCAGATTGTTGGAGCCTGCTGCCAGTTTTCCAAGATTATCAGGAGTATCGCTTGCCACAAGCTTTCCGTGAGAAATGATCAGTACATAATCGCAGACCGCACTGACCTCAGAAAGAATATGAGAGCTTAAAATAACTGTATGCTTTTTTTTCAGGCTTTTAATCAGATCTCTGATCTCTATGATCTGTTTCGGGTCAAGGCCCACTGTTGGCTCATCCAGTATGATAACCTCCGGATAACCGAGGATTGCCTGGGCAAGCCCCACCCTCTGACGATAACCTTTGGAAAGATTTTTGATCAGACGGTTTTTCATATCTGTAATTTTTACCATATCCATGACTTCTTCGATCATGGATTTTTTCTTGTCTTTTGGGATTTTTTTCAGATCCGCTGCAAATTTCATATATTCCAGAACGGTCATATCGAAATAAAGCGGTGGCTGCTCGGGAAGATAACCGATGCATTTTTTTGCCTTTTCCGGCTCTTCCAGAATATCATGTCCGTCTATGGTTACTGTACCTTCTGTAGACGCGATATAGCCGGTGATCATATTCATTGTTGTAGATTTTCCTGCGCCGTTGGGACCAAGAAATCCATAAATTTTGCCTTTCTCTATCTGAAAAGAAAGGTGGTCAACTGCTGTATGGTCTCCATACCGTTTGACCAGATTGCTGACTTCAATCACTGAATTCTCCTCCTTTTTCCCTGACTGTATTGAAGGCGGACTCTGTGTTTGTCCGCCTTATGAATATTCTATGAAAAAGTTGTGATAAAAGTAGGGGAATTGTGTGATGATTTTGTGAAACCGGTTATACAAGCGGTTCCTTCAGAGGTGTTCCTGCCTTTCGGGGATATTTTCCCGGTGTGGATTTTACTTTTTCAATCACTACCAGAGATCTCTGGATCTCTGAATCCGGAAGACTGAAATAAACCACATCCTTAATTTTTCCTCCCAGGATTTTTACTGCTTTTTCTGCCTGCTCTGCCTCTTCCTGAACAGTTCCTGACTTATAGGAAATAAAGCTTCCGCCAACCTTTACATAGGGCAGGCAGTATTCAGAAAGTGTTGCCAGATTGGAAACTGCTCTCGATACGCAAAGATCAAAGCTTTCTCTGTAGGCCTTGTTTCTGGCATATTCTTCTGCTCTTCCGTGAACAGCCGTAATATCTGTCAGCTTTAAAATATCAAAAGTCTCCTCCAGAAAGTTCACCCTTTTTTTGAGAGAATCCAGAAGGCAGGCTTCCAGATGAGGAAACGCGATCTTCAGGGGAACTCCCGGAAATCCTGCTCCTGTTCCCACGTCCATAATACGTTTTACTTTTTTTATGTCAACTGCTTTTACGCAGGCAAGGCTGTCCAGAAAATGTTTTACAAGCACCTCCTGAAATTCTGTAATCCCTGTCAGGTTCATCACCTTGTTTTTTTCTACCAGATACTCATAAAAATCCACAAACTGCTGCCTCTGTTCCCCGTTCAGGACAATGCCCATCTCCTGGCAGCCCTGATCCAGTACACTTAAATCGTATGCCATAATTTTCTCCTTATCTGCTTTATGATCTGCCTTTTCTGTACTGTTCCAGATATACAAGCAGTACAGATACGTCTGCCGGTGAAACGCCGGAAATCCTGAATGCCTGTCCGATAGAAACCGGTCTGTAGGCTTCCAGTTTCTGTCTTGCCTCAATGCGAAGGCTTCCTACCTTTTCATAATCAAGATCCTCCGGAATCTTTTTTGCCTCCAGCTTTTTAAACTGTTCCACCTGTTTCATCTGGCGTTTAATGTAACCGTCATATTTCAGATTGATCTCTACCTGCTGTTTTACATCCCATGGAAGCTCAGGTCTGTCCTTATCAACAGCAGCCAGATCATCATAGGTAAGCTCAGGTCTTCTGATCAGTTCTGCAAGTGTTGTTCCTGACTTCAGAAGAGTGCTTCCTTTTTCCTCAAGGAGCTTCTGAACCTCAGGTGTTCCTCCAATGGTCACATGTTCGGTCCTTTTTATTTCTGTGTCTATGGCCTTTTCCTTTTCCTGGGTTTTCTGCCAGGTTTCCTCATCGATCAGACCGGCTTCATAGCCCTTTCTGCGAAGTCTGAGATCAGCATTATCCTGTCTGAGAAGCAGCCTGTACTCTGCGCGGCTTGTCATCATCCGGTAAGGCTCATGATTTTCTTTTGTTACAAGGTCATCAATAAGAACACCTATGTAAGCCTCTGAACGGTCCAGAACCATCATTTCTTTCCCTTTCAGCTTCAGCGCCGCGTTGATACCTGCAACCAGTCCCTGGGCTGCCGCCTCCTCATATCCGGAGCTTCCGTTAAACTGCCCTGCGCTGAACAGGCCTTTTATATTTTTAAATTCCAGTGTAGGATAAAGCTGTCGGGGATTGATGCAGTCATATTCAATGGCATAGGCATTTTTTACGATTTTTGCATGTTCCAGTCCGGGAACGGAATGATACATGGCGTCCTGAACATCCTCAGGAAGAGAACTGGACATTCCTCCCACATACATTTCATTTGTATAAAGTCCTTCCGGCTCGATAAATACCTGATGACGGTTTTTATCAGCAAAGCGTACTACCTTGTCCTCAATAGACGGGCAGTATCTTGGTCCCGTTCCCTCGATCATACCTGAATAAAGGGGCGAACGATCCAGATTACTCCGGATGATCTCATGAGTCTTTTCATTTGTATAGGTCAGCCAGCAGGATTTTTGCGGAATCTGTACAGCTTCCGGATCTGTGGAAAAAGAAAACGGTACCACTCTCTCATCGCCGAACTGCTCTTCCATTTTGGAATAATCAATGGTATTTCCTGCAATACGGGCCGGTGTTCCTGTCTTAAACCGGAACATTTCCACCCCAAGCTCTTTCAGAGAATCTGTCAGGTAATTTGCCGCCTGCAGCCCGTTCGGTCCTGTGTAGTCACTGACATCTCCGTAAATGCAGCGGGATTTCAGATAAGTTCCTGTACACAGGATTACCGCACGGCAGTGATAAACAGCGCCTGAGTAAAGCTCCACACCGATAATCCTGTTTTCCTCTGTGAGAAGTCGGGTTACTTCCCCCTGTCTTATAGTCAGATGATCCTGATTTTCCAACGTTTTACGCATTTCATTGCTGTAGGCCTGTTTATCTGCCTGCGCCCTCAGAGAATGAACTGCGGGTCCCTTTGATTTATTCAACATTTTTGACTGAATAAAGGTTTTGTCAATATTTTTCCCCATTTCACCGCCAAGAGCATCCACTTCCCGTACCAGATGTCCTTTGGAGCTTCCTCCTATGTTGGGGTTACAGGGCATAAGAGCAATACTGTCCACACTTACTGTAAACATTACTGTCTCAAATCCAAGTCTTGCCGCTGCCAGAGCCGCCTCACAGCCTGCATGTCCAGCCCCCACAACAACAATGTCACAATTTTTTTCCAACCTTTTTGCGCACATTCCTCTGTCCTCCATCTACTTTCCTACACAGAACTTGCTGAATATCTCATTTACCAGATCTTCGCCCAGGGATTCGCCCATAATCTTTCCAAGGCTTTCGTAAGCTCCCATCAGATCAATGGAAAAGAAATCCTCCGGCATTCCTGCCTCAATACTTTGCATAACCATGTTAAGGCTTTTTTCCGCCTCTTCCAGGGCAGTCTTATGACGTGCGTTTGTAATATAAACTTCATCATTAAAAGAAATTTCCCCACGGAAAAACATTTCTTTAATAGCTGTTTCCAGCTTTTCAATTCCTGTCTCTTCCACCACAGACACAGGTATCACCTGTTTTCCTGTTTTTTCTTCCAGAGCTTCAGAAGATACCACCGGCGTAAGGTCTGTTTTATTATAAATAATAATGCTTTTTCTTCCCTGAAGCAGTTCCATGATCTCTTCATCATTTTTATCAAGGGGCTTTGAAGAATCTACCACATAAAGGATCAGGTCTGCTTTTTCAGCCATCTGTCTGGCCTTTTCCACACCAATTTTTTCTACAATATCTTCTGTCTCTCTGATGCCGGCTGTATCAATGATCCTTAAACTGATTCCATGAAGAGAAATATATTCCTCCAGCGTATCTCTTGTGGTTCCTGCAATTTCTGTTACAATTGCCCGATCCTCTCCTACAAGAAAATTTAACAGAGAGGATTTTCCTGCATTTGGTTTTCCCAGGATAACGGTGCGGATTCCCTCCTGGATCATCTTTCCGTCATCCGCAGATTTCAGAAGCCTTTTTACCTCTTCCGACTCTTCTTTTACCACTTCCATCAGTTCGTCCGGATACCCCTCCAGATCAAAATGCTCCGGATCATCCAGGGCAGTTTCTATATATGCAATATGATGAAGAAGCTTTGCCCTGATTTCCCGGATCACCCGGAGAACTGATCCCTTCAACTGCTCTACAGAGCTTTTCAGCGCGATCTCGCTTTTTGCCTGGATCACATCCATAACCGCCTCTGCCTGAGAAAGATCCAGCCTCCCGTTCAGAAAAGCACGTTTTGTAAACTCTCCCGGTTCTGCTACCTGAGCTCCGTTTTTCAGAACAGTTTCCAGAACCTTCTTCATGGCAAAAACACCGCCGTGACAGTCAATTTCTACCGTATCTTCTCCTGTATATGTTTTTGGACCGCGCATTACCATTACCAGAACTTCATCTACCGTTTCCTCTCCATCACAGATATATCCGTAATGAATGGTATGGCTTTTTACTTCTTTTATATTTTTCTTTCCATTCTTTGACCGGTAGATCCTGGAAATCACATCCATTGCATCTTCTCCGCTTATTCGGACGATTCCGATGCCGGAAGCGCTCATTGCTGTGGAAATCGCTGCAATCGTTGTCTCCATCTGCAATCCTCCTGTTTGTATGCATAAATTAAACTGTGTTTTCTGGTATAAAATAGATCTCTTTCTCATACCTGTTTATAAAAAATATACACTGACATTTTTATTAGTGTATCCATATATCTATCAAAAATCTTTATATAAAAAAATGTTACTCCGGGAAAAAGCCTACGTCAAGTCCGTATTATTCACGCTTTCACCCAGAATAACATTTTTGTTCAGATGTATCTCATCTTAATATCTTTTCAGTTTTACAACTACATGACGGTAAGGCTCTTCACCTTCACTGACAGTCTCTACAAATTTATTTCCCTGAAGAGCAGAATGGATAATTCTTCTTTCATAAGGATTCATTGGTTCAAGAACAACCGGTTTTCTGGTTTTCTTTACCTTGTAGGCAATTCCTCTTGCCAGGTTTTCCAGTGTCTCTTTTCTTCTTCTGCGGTAATCTTCTGTATCCAGTTTTACCCGGATATAGGTAGATTTACCTTTGTTCACAACAAGACTTGTCAGATACTGAAGAGAATCAAGGGTCTGTCCTCTTTTTCCAATCAGGATTCCCATATCCTGACCCTCAAAATCAACCTCCAGACAGCCGTCCTTTGTATTGTATTTTGAAGTGATCTGAACCTCGCCCAGTTCCATGGAAGAAAATACTTCTCTGAGAAATACAAGCGCTCTCTCTTCGATTTCTTTGATTTCTTCCGGATCAGAAAGTACCTCAATCTCTCTGGACTGTTTTACAGGTCTTTCTTTCTGAACCTTTTCCTTAGGCTCTCTTACAGGCTTTTCTTTAAAGGTTCTTTCCTTTACCGGCTTCGGCTGTCTTTCCTTTGCTGCCTCATGAACCTCAACTGCAGGTTCGTCCTTCTTTTCTGCCCTGTGAGAAGGTCTGGAATTCTGTTTCGGTGCCTTTTTCTCTTCCTTAAAGGATTCAATTTTTACTGAATCTACAATTTTTTCGATTTCTGCTTCCTCGGAAGAAACTTCAAGCTTACGTACTTTAATGATAGCCGGCTTGCTTCCAAATCCAAAGAAACCTGTACTTCCCTCAGTAATCACCTGAATGTCCAACTGATCACTGGATACGCCCAGTTCAATACACGCTTTTGTAATTGCTTCATTTTTCGTTTTTGCAGAAAACTGAACATACTCATTCATGATGAACCCCTCCGTTCCTTCCTATTTCTTCTTATTTCTTTCGTCAAAGGTTCTTACCAGATTTGCTTTTGCTGTAATACTGTCCGGTTTTGCAGCAGCTGCCTTTTTGTAGGATTCCTCAACCTTTTTCGCACGCTCTGCTTCCGGAGAACCACTGTTTCCTTTATCTATCTTATTGATATTTTTTACACTCTGATGTGCCTGATTAGTGATCTTCTGAGGCGGAAGTCCGGCTTTTGCCCTCTTCTCCTCTATTTTCTTCATGTTTTCATTAATCAGAACTTCAATATCCATCTTGTTCAGATGACGGTTAATAAGAACCTGCTGGACACTTCTTACAACAGCACTGGAAATCCAGTAAATACCAAGACCTACCGGGAATGTGAAACAGAAAAATGCTGACATAAGAGGCATTACCATGTTCATGGTCTTCATAGAGCTTGCCATCGGATTCGCACCATCGTCATTCTGAGGTGTCGCCTGAGGCATCAGCTTCAGGTTCAGCACCTGAGTTCCCCAGGAAAGGATCGGAATAAGAAGCGCTGCAATTGCAAGAAGAATGGATCCGCCTGCAACAACTGCTGTAATATAGTTCCATGGCATATCTGCAATATTCAGTCCCAGGAAACTCTGCATGTGAGAAATTTCCCCGGCTGTGCTGTTGATCGCATCAGAAAATCCTGCAAACTGACTCATATCTGCCAGTTTATCCCACTGTCCCGGAGAAAGTGCATACAAAAAGTCAATTACAGAATTTGGTGTTGCTGTCTGACCGTCAAGGATCAGTCTTACACGGGTCATTTTATTATCAGTAATAAAATCCTGAAGGATGTTGGTATATCCGCTGACACCGATAATCTGAGAAGCAACTCCGTCAAGAACACTTTTTACACTGCCAACATAGGCAGGAATATTCTGGATTACATGCCACAGAGACCACAGGATCGGAAGCTGGATCAAAAGTTGAACACAGCTTCCGGTAGGTGATACTCCGTATTTCTGGTAAACTGCTGAGGTTTCTTCCTGCATTTTCTGCATGGAAACCTGATCTTTTTTATTCTGATATTTTTTCTGAATCTTCATCAGCTCCGGCTGCATAACTGAACTCAGTTTTGAGAACTTCTGCTGCTTGATCTGAAGAGGAGTCATAAAAAGATAGATCAGAATACTGAAAATAATGATACAAAGACCGAGATTCTGGATTCCGAACAATCCGTCAAGGAATTTGTAGATACCGTTCATAATCCAGCCCATAACAACAGAGATCTGGCCAATGATCGGCGTCGAGTTCTTTGTAGCTAAAATCATCAATTCCAATTTTCATTTCCTCCTGATTATGGCACAGGATCATATCCTCCGTGAGAAAAAGGATTACACCTTAAAATTCTCCAGAGGGCAAGCAATCCACCCTTAATCGCGCCATATTTTTGGATTGCCTCCAAACCATACTGAGAACATGTGGGAATATAAGGGCATTTTGTTCTCTTCATCGGTGATAAATATTTTTGATAAAGACGTATCAGTTTAATCAGAATATTCTTCATTTTTCTTTTCACCTGCTATATGATGCTTTCCGGCCAGATGCAGCAGGGCGCTTTCTATTTCCTGATAGCTTTTTCCCTTTGCAGATACTCTGGCAATTACTACAATATCCAGGCCGTTACAAAATAACGGTTCATTTAAACGATAACTTTCCCTTATCAATCTGGTGATTCTGTGGCGGACCACACTGTTTCCTACTTTTTTACTTACTGATATTCCCAGACGATTCTTCATGTACTGATTTTCCAGTACGTACATCACCAGATACCGATTTGCCTTTGATGTTCCATGTCTGTAAACCTGCTGAAAATCTTTGTTTTTCTTTAAGGACTCTGAATATTTCATCTGGTCCTCCTTCAATTCTTATTCTTACAGAAATAATCCTGTATAGAAGAAAAGACCACAATACTGCGGTCTTATGTCTGATCTTATGCTGATAACTGCTTTCTTCCTTTTAATCTTCTTGCAGCTAATACTTTACGGCCGCCTTTTGTGCTCATGCGGGCTCTGAATCCGTGAACTTTAGCTCTTGATCTCTTCTTTGGCTGAAATGTCATTTTCATAGGTAAAGCACCTCCTTTATCTATTATCCAATTTAAAAATTTTCATAGAACATCATTTCAATTATATTCATAAACCCCCTGTTCGTCAAGCTAAAAATAAGATTTTTATAGAAATGTCCCCTGATCATAAGCTTTGAAAGTTTCTCTTACTTCCGGTTGTTTAGAATCAACATCTATATGTGGAAATCTTCAGTTTACGTAATGTTATCCACATTTTGTGGATAACTTGTGGATAACTCTGAGGATACCCTAAAAAATGTCCACATTTTTCGACTTATTTTTACACATTATGTTTAAAAATCCCTTTATTTTACAAGGATTATTACGTGGACAACTTTATACACAATCCCCATGGGTATTTATCCACTATTTCCGGTTTTATGTAGACTTAAAGGGGATTTTCCACATCTCTCACATTATCCACATGTGGAAAAATGTGTATAACTACAATTATTTAAATAAGGATTGCGTAAAACCTTTATTTATTATAATATATATAAGGATATTTATGTCTTTCAGACTTAAAATAAACAAAAAAACACCTGAAACCAGGAACCGGGAGAGTGAAAATGGATAAAGTTATAGAAAAATGGGATGAAATCCTTCAAATCGTGAAAGTTGAATATGATGTTGCGAACGTTGCCTTCAATACATGGCTGAAGCCTTTGAAAGTATACGAGGTAAGGGACAACGTTGTCACGATCCTCGTTCCTTCTGAACAGAGTGTTCTATTAGATATTGTAAATAAAAAATACAGACTGCCTCTTCAGGTTACAATCTGCGAGGTTACGGGAATGGAAAGCTGTGAAATCCAGTTTATTCTTCCGGAAAATGTCCCGAAAAAAGAAATTCCTTCCTATAATATGTCTGAATCCAAATCTCTTCGCGATCAAAGATGTGAGGAAGCTCATCTGAATCCAAAATATACTTTTGACAGCTTTATTGTAGGAAGCAACAATAAATTTGCCCAGGCAGCAGCTCTTGCAGTTGCGGAATCTCCGGGAGATACTTATAATCCTCTTTTTATTTACGGAGGCGCCGGACTGGGAAAAACTCACCTGATGCATTCCATTGCGCATTATATTATTGACAATAATGAAAACAGTAAGGTTCTTTATGTAACAAGTGAAGAATTTACCAATGAACTGATCGAGACGATCCGAAACGGAAATAATTCAGCAATGTCCAAATTCCGTGAAAAATACAGGAATATTGACGTTCTTCTTGTTGACGATATCCAGTTTATTATAGGAAAAGAGTCCACACAGGAAGAATTTTTCCATACCTTCAACAGTCTCCACAGCGCCAAAAAACAGATTATCATATCTTCTGATAAACCTCCGAAAGATATGGAAATTCTGGAAGAACGTTTCCGTTCCCGGTTTGAGTGGGGTCTGATCGCAGATATTACACTGCCGGATTATGAAACCCGAATGGCAATTCTTCATAAAAAGGAAGAACTGGACGGCTATAATATCAGCGAAGAGGTTATAAAATACATAGCCACCAATATAAAATCAAATATCCGTGAGCTGGAAGGCGCCTTTAATAAAGTAATGGCAAGTTCCAAGCTTGAAAAAAAGGAAGTTACCCTGGAACTTGCAGAAAAAGCGCTGAAAGATATCATTTCGCCGGATCAGCAGAAGGTAATTACACCGGAATATATTATTTCTGTGGTTGCAGAGCACTATCATGTGACGACAGCAGATCTCTGCGGAAACAAGAGAAGCTCAAAAATCGTTATGCCAAGACAGATTGCCATGTATTTATGCAGGGATATCATTGATACATCACTGAAAACCATTGGAAAAAATCTCGGAAACCGTGATCACACCACTGTTATGCACGGAATTGAGAAAATCGAGAAGGAACTTCAGACAAATGACAACCTGAAAAATTCCATTGACACCCTCAGGAAAAAAATTAATCCACAGGGATAATTACTTTATCCACATATGAACCCCCGGGTTTTACACGAAGTTATACAGTTTGAAAGTCTTGATTTTTAAGGCTTTTTTGGACTTTTTCACATATTCACAGCCCCTAAGGCGGCTAATACGGATTTTTTCTTATTTATTTTTTTTAAAAGCCATTTTCAAACAGGAAGGGAGTTATACACAACATGAAAATTATCTGTTCCAAAACAAGTTTATTAAAAAGCGTTAATATCTCTTTGAAAGCTGTTCCTTCTAAAACAACAATGCCGATTCTGGAATGTATTCTGATCGATGCATCAACAAACCAGATCAAATTTACTACAAATGATATGGAACTGGGAATTGAAACAATTGTTGACGGAACAATTGCTGAAAAAGGAATGGTTGCTCTTGATGCAAAAATTTTCTATGAGATCATCAGAAGACTTCCTGATAATGACGTGACCATCCATACAGATGAAAATTATGTAGCAACGATCACCTGTGAAAAAGCAAAATTTACAATTCCGGGAAAAACAGGAGAAGATTTTGCCTACCTTCCTGTTATTGAACGGGACGAATCCCTTACTCTTTCACAGTTTACATTAAAAGAAATGATCCGCCAGACTCTGTTTTCTATTGCTGTAAACGAAAATAACCGGTTAATGACAGGTGAACTTTTTGAGATAAAGGATAATTGTCTGAAAATAGTGTCTCTGGACGGTCATCGTATATCCATTAGACGCATGCCTCTTAAGAGAGAATATTCTGACAAAAAGATTGTCGTTCCTGGAAAGACACTTAGTGAGATCAGCAAAATCCTTTCCGGTGAGGTTGATGATCAGGTAAGCATTTATTTTACAAAAAACCATATATTGTTTGAGTTTGATCAGACCATGGTTGTATCCAGACTGATCGAGGGAGAATACTTCCGCATTGATCAGATGCTTTCCAGTGATTATGATACCAGGCTGTCTGTAAATAAAAAAGAATTTCTGAACTGTATTGACCGTGCCACACTTCTTGTAAGAGAAGGAGATAAAAAACCAATCGTCATTGACATCAGAGATAATAAAATGGAGCTTAAAATTGACTCTTCCATGGGATCCATGAATGAAGAGATCGATATTGAGAAAGAAGGAAAGGATATTCTCATCGGATTTAACCCGAAATTCCTGATCGATGCTTTGAAAGTTATTGATGATGAAAATATTCATATGTACCTTATGAACCCCAAGGCTCCATGTTTTATCAGAGATGATGAGGAGACATACACCTATCTGATCCTGCCTGTAAATATCAGCCAGAATCAGGCAAGATAAAGGAGGATCATTGTGGAAATCAAAATCAGAGATGAATTTATCAAGCTGGGACAGGCTTTGAAACTTGCAGGAGTTGTAGAAGACGGAGTTGAGGCAAAGTTTGTTATTCAGGACGGGCTTGTTAAAGTGAACGGTGAAGTTGACGAACGTCGCGGCAGAAAAGTGTATGAAGGGGATGTGATCTCCTTTAACGGACAGGATATAAAAGTGATCAGGTAGATTATGTATATAGAGTCTGTACAATTAAAAAATTTCAGGAATTATGAAACCCTTGAGCTGAATCTTGACAGGGAAACAAATATTTTTTACGGGGATAATGCACAGGGAAAAACAAATATTCTGGAATCTGTATATCTTTGTGGGACAACAAAGTCTCATAAGGGAAGTAAGGACAGAGAGATGATCCGTTTCGGTCAGGAGGATGCTCACATCCGGATGATGGTAAAAAAGGATGGTCTTTCTTACAAGCTGGACATGCATCTTCGGAAAAACAAGGCAAAAGGAGCTGCAGTCAACGGGCTTCCGGTTAAAAAGGCCAGAGAACTTTTCGGCATTGTAAATCTTGTATTTTTTTCGCCGGAGGATCTGAATATTATTAAAAACGGTCCTGGTGAAAGAAGAAGATTTCTGGATCTGGAGCTGTGTCAGCTGGATCAGATTTATCTGTCTGATCTGGCCGGATATAATCATATTGTGAATCAGAGAAACCGTCTTCTGAAGGATATGTATGCCAATCCAGCTCTGAAAGATACTCTGGACGTATGGGATCATCAGATGCTACGGTATGGAAAAAAGCTGATTCGTAAAAGGCAGACTTTCGTTGAAGAGCTGAATGAGATCATCTGTGATATTCATAAAAATCTTACCGGAGGTGAAGAGCTTCTTCAGGTTATTTATGAACCAAGCGCACAGGAAGAGAATTTTGAAGAGCTGCTCTGCAGAAACAGGGACAGGGATATCCGGATGAAAATGACCTCTTCAGGACCACACAGAGATGATCTGTGTTTTCTGGTAAATGGCATTGACATCAGGAAATACGGATCTCAGGGACAGCAGAGGACAGCCGCTCTGTCTTTGAAACTTTCAGAAATATATCTTGTAAAGAAAAAGATCGGAGATACGCCGGTGCTTCTTCTGGACGATGTACTTTCAGAGTTGGACAGCAGCCGTCAGACGTATCTTCTGGACAGTATTCATGATATTCAGACATTGATCACCTGTACAGGTCTGGATGATTTTGTGAACCATCAGTTTCACATTAATAAAGTATTTCGGGTTGTGAAAGGCGAAGTTTTTAATCCGGTACAAAAGAACAGCAAACAGAATTAATTTTTCCCCGGAATTTATTTTTTCCGGGGAAAGTTCTTTGACAAGCATAAATGCATATGTTAAACTTGTTTTAATTATGGAAAGTTGGTGAATGTATATTGGATAAAGAGGAATTTCGAATAAAAGTGAGCCGTATTGAAAGCCTTTTGGCCCAGAAAAAATATAAAGAGGCTATGGAGGTTGTTGACAGCATTGACTGGCGCAGAGTAAAAAATGTTCATAACCTGTGCGTGGTTGGTGAAATTTATGCTGCCAATAAGAGATACCAGGACAGCAAGGAGATTTTTCTTCTGGCGTATCATCGGGCGCCTATCGGCAAAAATATTCTGTACAGGCTGATCGAGGTATCTCTGAAAATGCAGGATATTCAGGAAGCAGAAGAGTTTTATGAGGAATATCTTGAGGTTGCTCCAAATGATAATACCCGGTATATTCTGAAATATAAGATAAGCAAAGCAAAACAGGTATCGCTGGACGAACAGATCCGTATTCTGGAAGAATATAAGGAGCGTGAGTTTACAGAACGCTGGTCCTATGAGCTGGCAAAGCTGTATTACCAGAAAGGCGATATGAAGAAATGCCTGGAAATGTGCAACGACATTATTCTCTGGTTCAGTGAAGGCCGTTATGTGCTTAAGGCAATGGATCTGAAGAATCGCATGGGACAGCTTACCGGGAAAGAAAGAGAGCAGTATGAGAAACAGTTTATCCCGAATCTGACAACGGTTGACCAGATGAATCAGTCAGCAGAATCCAGGGAAACAGATTCCGGAAATCAATATGACACTGTTATGGATGAAGATTCTCCTGTGATTGAGAATGTTCGTATTGATGAACGGGATGTAAATAACGCTGAAAGTATTCAGGAAAAAATTTCAAAGGGAATCCGGGATATCTTTAACGGTAAAAAGAAAGAAGAGGATTTCACAAAAGAAGAGGAAGAATTTCAGGAGGAAATGATCCGGGACCGTTCTTCTGAAAAAGAACACAAAAATGTACCGGATCTTGAGCCGGAAGAAGATTCTGTTATCCGGGAGGAAGAACCGGCAGAAGAACATATTCCTGAGGAAAAAACACTGGAACAGGAAGAGGCGGATGCTCAGGAAATTGATGTAAATGAGATATTTGAGGATTTTTCCGATCAGACAGAGGTTGCACGTCTGGAAGAAGAGGCTCTTTCTGACAACAGCCAGGAGCTTCCACAGCTTGAAATTCCGGAATCCATGAAAAATATAGATCTGGAAAGCTCCGTTGTGACAGAAATCCCAAAGGCTCCGGATGTGACTTTACCGGGAACAGAAAAGAGTGTGTTGGAAACAGAAAGCGACCTTGATTTTAATCTGGAAGACATGATCCTTTCAGCAGCAACTGCCCAGGGAATTGAAATTCCGGACGATGAAGTGAAAACAGAGGACGTTCACACAACAGAGCCTGATGATGAGGATTATATGACAGAGGAAGATCTCCGGAAAGCGGAAGAGGAATTCCTTAATGGTCCGGCCGGAAGAAAAGATCACAAAGCTCCGGAGGAGCTTCTGGAAGAAGAGTTTGGAGAAGCAGATGAGTTTTATGAAGATGCTTCTGATGATGAGGACGATGATTTCTACGGCGATGAATATGATGACGAGGACGATGATTTTTACGGGGAAGAATCTGACGATGAGGACGATGATTTCTACGAAGATGAGTCTGATGACGGAGATGACTTCTACGAAGAGTTTGATGACGACGACTTTTACGGGGAAGAATCCGACGACGAGGAAGATGATTTTTATGATGAAGAACCGGAAGAGCTTCCTGTCGTAAGCCGTAATCCTATTTCAAAAAATAAATCTGCAAAAATAATTTCAGAAGAGAAGAATGCAGAGATCCGAAAACCGGATCCGGACAGAAAAACAGTATTTAAAGAAGAGCCGGCAGGACAGAAGGCTCCTCGGAAGAAGAAAAATGTCCGTCTGAGTCAGGCTGAGGAACTGGAACGGTTTGTTGATACCATCCGTCCTCAGGAGGCAATGGATATTATTCCCAGGGAGAAAACTCTTACAGACAGCGAGAAAAAACTGTTTACATATTTTGCAAGAGTACCCGGGCTGAGAGAGCAGCTTGTAGACGCGCTTTGCGACGTTCAGATGGCTGCTGCTGACAAAACGTCCAGAACCGGAAACATTATTGTTATGGGCGGAAGAGAGACAGGAAAAACAAGACTGATCTCAGGACTGATTCCTGCAATATGCAAGGAACTGAATCTTGAAGCCGCCAAGGTTGCCTATGTATTTGCAGAGCAGATCAATGGCAAAAATATTCCTGCAATCGTCAAAAAGATGGCAGGTGGTTTCCTTGTAATTGAAAATGCAAACCAGCTTAAAAAAGAAACCGTAAATCAGTTAAGCAAGGCAATGGATTTCCGTACAGACGGAATGATCGTGATTCTGGAAGACGAAAAGATCGGAATGAGAAAGCTGATGGCAAGATTCCCGAAATTTACGTCCAAATTTACATCTATGATCAATATCCCGGTATTTACCAATGATGAGCTTGTAAACTTTGCAATGGTTTATACAAGAGAACGGGGTTATACGATTGATCAGCAGGCAATGCTGGTACTTTACAATCTGATCAGTGTGAATCAGAAAGAAGATATGCCTATGAACGTAGGCGCTGTAAAGGAAATCATTGATAATGCCATTGCAAAATCTACCGGCGGAATCCGTAAACTGAGCAGAAATATTTCCAAGAAGAGAACAGATATGGACGGATATACAGTTCTCTACGAAAAGGATTTTAAGTAACATAAAAAATAAATAACGGAAAAGGAAGTAAAGATTATGACCAGACCTTATCTTGGAAATCCCAAATACACGATTGAAGTTCTTCAGAAGTATGGATTTGTTTTTCAGAAAAGGTTTGGTCAAAATTTTTTGATCGATACTCATGTTCTGGAAAAAATCATTCGGGCATCTGAAATAACAAAAGACGATTTTGTACTGGAAATAGGACCGGGAATCGGAACTATGACACAGTATCTGGCAGACTCTGCCAGAGCAGTCACGGCAGTGGAGATCGACGATGCTCTGATCCCCATACTGCAGGATACTCTGAAGGACTGGGATAATGTAAATATTATTCACGGGGATATCCTGAAAACAGATATTCAGAAGATAGCAGATGAAAAAAATCAGGGAAAGGCGATCAAGGTAGTTGCAAATCTGCCCTACTATATTACAACACCGATCATTATGGGACTGTTTGAGAGCCATGTTCCGGTAGAATCCATAACAGTAATGGTTCAGAAAGAAGTGGCAGACCGTATGCAGACAGGTCCGGGGTCAAAGGATTACGGGGCGTTGTCTCTGGCCGTTCAGTATTATGCGGAACCGGAGATTGTGGCAAATGTGCCGCCCAACTGTTTTATGCCAAGACCAAAGGTGGGAAGCGCTGTGATCCGCCTGAAAAGACACAAAGAGCCGCCTGTTCAGGTGCAGGATGAAAAGCTGATGTTCCGGCTTATTCGCGCATCTTTTAACCAGAGAAGAAAAACAATGGCCAATGGGCTGAAAAATTCCCAGGAACTGAATTATACAAAAGAACAGGTTGAGAGCGCGATCAGCGCCTGCGGGCTTCCTCTGAATATCAGAGGAGAAGCTCTGAGTCTGGAGCAGTTTGCCGCTCTGACAAATGCATTTTGCTGTACGGCATCCCGGTGATGCCGCCACAGCAGAGAATGGACTGTATGACAGAAAAAAAGAGTATGTAAAAAGCATCCGGTGGCTGGTCGGATGCTTTTTACTTGAAGATTTATTAAATTTAAAAGGAAGGAGAGTTGAATACCTTTACAGGTATCCAACATATGAAAAAGAAAATTATAAAAATAATGTTGGCTGTATTATTTTTATGTGAATAGTATATCTGTAAAATATGAGAGTTTCATGTTTAAGATATGAAAAAATAATGAACGAATATAGAAAGATTTATGAATGACAGATCTGATCTGAAAGAAGGGAAAATGTTCATAAACATATTACAGCGCAGGTTTGAAAGTGTGATATAATAGCAGATGTCAGAAAAAAGATGATATTTCCAAAGGTCATTGGGAAGGCATTTTGCCAGGCTGCCGGCAACGGGGCATAAGGTATTTCTGACATAATTGCAGGAAAACAGCAATGGTTTTCCAGAACATGGTTTCAGACAAAACGGAGGTAATAAAAATGAAAATAAAAAAATTAAGTGCATGGATTCTTGCAGGAGCGCTTACATGTACAGCGCCTGCTGTCGTATCCGCGGATACTGCAACAGATGCGGCGGTAGATCAGGCAGTGGACCTTTTGAAGGAGAGCGGAATAGGAGATCTTCTCTCTGATCCGGATAAGGTGGTTGACATTATCATATCTGCAATGGATTCAGTTGGACAGGCAGATGTTACTGACGAAGAGATTTCTTCTGCGATTGACACCGCAGCACAGGCAGCCGGTTTTACGTTGTCAGATTCTGAAAAAAGCACTCTGGTAAGTCTTTATAACAAGTTTAAAAATATGGATCTTGATGAAGAACAGCTGAGGGAGCAGGTCCATAAGGTATATGATAAGCTGGAGAGTTTGGGAGTTACCAAAGAGGATGTTAAGAGTATTTTCGGAAAACTGGTAGATATGGTAAAAGATATCCTGAATTGACAACAGGTTGCAGACAATTTGGATATAAAGATAAACAAATTATGTATATTACACAACGTTGATTTGGTAAAGTAAAGAAGAATATGTAGTATTTTTATAAAAAACAGAGGAATATAAGAAAAAATATTGTGCAAATACACGAAAGATTCACTGTTTGTTCATAGAAAGTTCATAAAAGATTGCTATGATAAGAACAGTTCGAAAGAACAATGTTATGACGTTGTAATGTTCTTCATTACACATAAATTTTTTCATAATAATTGCCCCGGTAAACCACTGCCGGGGCACTCCTCGTTTATAGAGCTCCCTGAATCAGGGAGCTTTTTTGCTGTTAAGCTGTAAATAGGTTGTAGGTCAGAAACCCCGTATGGTATAATAGGAACACTTAATGAATCCGGGTCGGAGACACAGGATGAATTTCGTGAGGAAATATGACTGGACACTTAACGAGGTTCAGTGATGCGAATGCCGGGTTTTGAACCTGCGGTATCATATGACATAAATAAAAGCTGCTGCACAGTTCTGACAGAGGACGCAGGAAAATAATAGCAGGAAAGGGAGTAGTATATTATGGCTGAAACAATGAAAGATTACGAAAAAGAGCTGAATGAGTCTATGAAAAAAATAGAAGAAGGGGACATTCTTACCGGAACAGTAGTAAGTGTGGACGAAAAGGAAGTGATCCTTGATCTGAAATATTATGCGGAGGGTGTGATTCCGGCTGAAGACTATACCAGAGAGCCGGGATTTAATCTGAAAGAGGAAGTTCATCCGGGAGACGAGGTTTCTGCCACGGTTGTCCGTAAAGATGACGGAAACGGCAATATTCTTCTTTCCAGGGTTGAGGCGGCAGATGTGCTCGCATGGGAAAAAATCCGGGAATATAAAGAATCAGGAGAAGCTCTTGACGTTACAGTAAAGGGAATCACCAATGCAGGCGTCATTGCGTATGTGGAAGGTATACGGGGATTTATTCCGGCTTCAAGACTTTCTCTTGGATATGTGGAGGATACAGAAGAATATCTGAACCGTCAGATACGGGTTCAGGTGATCGAGTTTGACAAAGACAGCAAAAAGCTGATTCTTTCTGCAAGAGAACTTCTGAGAGAGCAGGCAGAGGAAGAGCGAAAGAAAAAAATTTCAAATGTACAGGTGGGACTGGTAACAGAAGGAACGGTAGAAAGCCTTCAGCCATACGGAGCTTTTGTGGATCTTGGGAACGGTCTTTCCGGTCTTGTTCATATTTCCCAGATCTGCGAGAAAAGAATCAAAAAGCCCTCTGAAGTTCTTTCTGTGGGAGACAGAGTAAAGGTTAAGGTAACTGCTGTAAAGGATGGAAAATTAAGTCTCAGCATAAAAGAGGCATCTGATATGATGGCAAAAGACATTGAGGAAGAGATCTATGAGGTTCCGGATGCAGGTGAGGAAGCAACTACATCTCTTGGATCATTATTTGCAGGAATCAAACTGGACTGAGTACCGCAAAGAAATACAGTATCAGTTGAAGAAAGAGGCAGCGAGGAGGAATTTATGAGAAAACAGGATAAGATTTTTGTGATCGGACATAAAAACCCGGACACAGACTCTATCTGTTCTGCCATTGCGTATTGTGATATAAAAAACAGAACATTTCAGAACAAAAGATATGTTCCCAAACGCGCAGGCCAGATAAATGAGGAAACTGAGTATGTGCTGAACCGTTTCGGGATCCAGCCTCCGGGATATCTGAGTAATATCGGAACTCAGGTCAAGGATATGGATATCCGCATGAGCCCGGAAGCAGATAAGAGTATGTCATTAAAGAATGCATGGGATCTGATGCAGGAAAACAGCATTGTTTCTCTGCCGATCAGAGATAAAGAGGGCTGTCTGGAGGGCCTGATCACCATTGGAGATATTGCCCAGACATATATGGACACAACAGACAGTTATCTTCTGTCACGGGCAAGAACCCAGTACAGACGCATTGCGGAAACCATTGGCGGCAGTGTGATCGAAGGAAATGAACACGGATATTTTACAGAAGGAAAGGTTATGGTGGGAACTGCTGACCCGGACAAGCTGAGAGAGTACGTGCGGGAGAATGATATGATCATTCTCGGAAACAGAGAAGAGGATCATCTGCAGGCCATTGAAATGAATGTGAGCTGTATTATTGTGGGAATGGATATCCAGGTAACAGAAAACGTCCTGAAGCTTGCTCATGAAAAGGATATTGTGGTGATCTCTTCCCCATATGATACGTTTACAATATCAAGACTGATCAATCAGAGTATTCCTGTGAGATATATCATGAAAACAGAAAATCTGGTAACCTTCCACACAGAGGATTTTACAGATGATATTCAGGATGTGATGATCAAGCACCGTCACCGGGCATTCCCGGTAATTGACAAAAAGGGAAAATGTGTGGGTACGATCTCCCGCCGTAATTTTCTTGATATGCATAAGAAAAAGGTGGTTCTGGTCGATCATAATGAAAAGGATCAGGCTGTTGATAATATTGAAAAAGCGGAGATCCTTGAAATTATCGACCATCATAAGCTGGGTACGCTTCAGACAATGCAGCCGGTCAGCTTCCGGAATCAGCCGGTAGGATGTACGGGAACGATTATGTATCAGATCTATGGAGAACAGAAACTGGAGATTCCGCCTAAAATCGCGGGACTTCTCTGCGCGGCCATTATTTCTGACACTCTGATGTTCCGTTCTCCTACCTGTACTCTTCAGGATAAAATGGCAGCAGGAGCTCTTGCGCTGATCGCAGATATTTCCATAGAGGAATTTGCAAAGGAAATGTTTAAGGCAGGAAGCAATCTGAAGGACAAGTCGCCGGAAGAAATCTTTTATCAGGATTATAAGAAATTTATTGCAGAGGGTGACGTTACCTTTGGCGTGGGCCAGATCAGTTCTATGGACGAGGACGAGCTTAAGGTGATAAAAGAACGTCTGGAACCGTTTATGGTAAGTGAATGCGGCCGTCATGGAGTTTCCAGGGTCTACTTTATGCTTACAAGTATTATGAACCGTTCTACAGAGCTTCTGTTTTATGGCGAAGGCAGTAAAGAGATGGCGGAGAGCGCTTTTAGCATGGAGGCGGACAATGGTTCTCTGTATCTGAAAGGTGTGGTTTCCAGAAAGAAACAGCTTATTCCTGCATTAATGGAAGCTGCGCAGATGCAGAACGAGTACGCATAGGTTCAGGAGGGATTTTTATGTCGAAACAGAGCTGGAAGCCGGGAAATATGCTTTATCCTCTTCCTGTTGTAATGGTAAGCGCAGCAGATAAAGAGGGCAGAGATGATATTATAACAGTGGCATGGGCCGGAACTGTGTGTACCAATCCTCCCATGGTATCCATATCCATTCGTCCGGAGCGTTACTCTTATCACATGATCCGTGAAACAGGAGAGTTTGTGATCAATCTGACTACTGAGGAGCTGGCATTTGCCACAGATTACTGCGGAGTAAAGTCCGGAAGAGACGTTGATAAATTTAAGGAGACAGGACTGACAAGGGAAAAGGCAGAAAAGGTAAAAGCGCCGATGATAGCAGAAGCGCCTGTTTCTATTGAATGCAAGGTAAAAGAAATCCGGGAACTTGGATCTCATCACATGTTTATCGCCCAGGTTGCAGCAGTTCACGCAGATGAAAAATATATGGATGAGAAGAACCGGTTTGATTTAAACAGAGCCAGACCTATTGTGTATTCACATGGGGAGTATCTGGGAACAGGAAAGAAACTGGGAACTTTTGGTTACAGTGTGAAAAAAGCAAAAAAACAGGGTAAAAAACGCTGAAAAATGGAAAAAAAGTGCAGATTTTCCGGGGGATTGCAGAAAAGGGTTTTTTATGGTAAAATAAAATCCGGTTATTTGCAGATAATAAGATAGACAGAGATGTCTGGAGGATATATGAATAACATTACATTGATAGGAATGCCGGGAGTGGGGAAGAGCACCGTCGGTGTTGTTCTTGCAAAGGTATTGGGCTATCAGTTCCTTGACTCTGATCTTCTGATACAGAAGCAGGAAAAAAGGAAGCTCCATCAGATCATAGCTCAGGAGGGAAATGATGGATTTCAGGCAATAGAAAATCGTGTCAATGCTTCTATTGAGGCGGAGGAGACGGTGATCGCCACAGGGGGAAGCGTGGTTTACTGCCAGGAGGCAATGGAGCATCTGAAGTCTGTTGGAACAGTAGTCTATCTGAAACTGTCGCTGAACGAACTGTCAAAGCGGCTTGGGAACCTTAAGGGAAGAGGAGTTGTCCTGAAGGAAGGGCAGACGCTGGCAGATCTGTACAGAGAACGCACACCTCTGTACGAAAAATATGCGGATATCGTGGTCGATCAGGAAGGACAGGATCTGGAAACATGTCTGCAGGCAGTTTTGGAAACACTGGAAAAGCAAAAAAAGTAACTGTTGAAGCAGAGGAAAGAGCAGAAGCAGGCACAGATACTTAACTTTTTATTTACAAATGTTAAAAATATGTTATAATACGATATTGAACATTTTAATATATTAACATTTTTCGGATATGATAAGTCATTTCTGGGTTACTGTGAACAGAGTGAACAGTAACATTTCTGGTGTTTGCTTCGGCTTACGGAGTGAAAATAATTCATAGAGGTGTTTTATGGAACAGTATGTAATTAAAGGAGGCAATCCGTTAGTAGGTGAAGTTGAGATCGGCGGAGCCAAAAACGCAGCCCTTGCAATACTTTCTGCTGCAATCATGACGGATGAAACCATATTAATCGAAAATCTGCCTGACGTAAGAGACATCAATGTTTTGCTGGAAGCAATTGCCGGGATCGGAGCCCAGGTAGAACGGATCAACAGATCTACAGTAAAGATCAATGGTTCTACCATTGCCGATATCAGCGTTGATTATGAATACATTAAAAAAATCCGCGCATCCTATTATCTTCTGGGCGCGCTGCTTGGAAAATATAAACATGCGGAGGTGCCGCTTCCGGGCGGATGCAATATCGGAAGCCGTCCCATTGACCAGCATCTGAAGGGCTTCCGGGCTCTGGGAGCAGATGTAAAGATTCTTCATGGGGCGATTATGGCAAGTGCGGAAAATCTTCACGGAAGCCATATTTTCCTGGATGTTGTGTCTGTTGGCGCAACCATCAACATTATGATGGCAGCATCTATGGCTCCGGGACGCACGATTATCGAAAATGCGGCCAGAGAGCCTCATGTAGTTGATGTAGCTAACTTCCTGAACAGCATGGGAGCCAACATTAAGGGAGCCGGAACAGACGTTATCCGCATCAAAGGTGTGGAGAAGCTTCACCGCACAGAATATTCGATTATTCCTGATCAGATCGAGGCAGGAACCTTTATGTTTGCGGCGGCTGCTACAGGCGGAGACATTACAGTAAAAAACGTAATTCCGAAGCATCTGGAAGCAACTACTGCAAAGCTGGAAGAGATCGGCTGTGAAGTAGAGGAATTTGATGATGCAGTTCGCGTCCGTGCAGGAAAGAGACTGCACAGAACTCATGTAAAAACACTTCCCTATCCGGGATATCCTACTGACATGCAGCCGCAGATCGCTGTAACTCTGGCTCTTGCAGAGGGAACAAGTATTGTTACAGAAAGTATTTTTGAAAACCGGTTCAAATATGCGGACGAGCTTTCCAGAATGGGAGCAAATATCAAGGTGGAAGGAAATTCTGCGATCATTGACGGAGTACGTAAGCTTACAGGCGCAAGAGTCAGCGCGCCGGATCTTCGTGCAGGCGCAGCTCTGGTAATTGCAGGTCTGGCGGCAGACGGCGTAACGGTTGTAGATGATATCGTTTATATCCAGAGAGGCTATGAGAATTTTGAAGAGAAGCTGAGAAGCCTTGGCGCAGAGATAGAGAGAGTTTCCAGTGAAAAGGAAATCCAGAAATTCCGTCTTCGTGTAGGATGATCCGGAAATCTCATATATTTTTTCTTGACAAACGGAAAAAATGAGTATATTGTATGATTGTTACAAATCAAATAGAGAACGGCCTTTTATTCAGAGTGGTGGAGATACAAAGGATCTGTGAAGCCACGGCAACCCCTCTATTGAGGAAGGTGCCAGCCTGAGCGAGTGATCGAACAATAAGAGGATTGAAAGATAAATTCAGACAGTCCGATTATTCGGGCTGTCTCTTTTGTTTACCAATACCCGTAACAATAAGTTTTCGGGTCGTTATGAAGAAAGGAAAAACACAATGGAAAAAATTTTATTTACTTCCGAATCTGTTACTGAAGGCCATCCGGACAAAATGTGCGACGCTATTTCCGACGCCATTCTTGACGCTCTGATCGAGCAGGATCCAATGAGCCGTGTTGCCTGCGAAACAGCGACTACAACAGGCCTTGTTCTTGTTATGGGAGAGATCACAACAAACGGATATGTTGATATTCAGAAAATCGTAAGAGATACTGTAAGAGAGATCGGATATACCCGCGGCAAATATGGATTTGACGCAGATACCTGCGCGGTTATCACTGCCATTGACGAGCAGTCTGCAGATATTGCCCTTGGCGTTGACAAGGCTCTGGAAGCAAAAATGGGCGAGGATGAGATCGATGCCATTGGTGCAGGGGATCAGGGTATCCAGTTCGGATATGCATCCAATGAGACAGAGGAGTATATGCCGTATGCTATTAACATGGCTCATAAGCTTGCCCGTCAGCTTACAAAGATCCGCAAAGACGGAACTCTCAGCTATTTAAGACCGGACGGAAAGACTCAGGTTACTGTGGAATATAACGAAGAGGGCAAGCCGGTTCGTATTGATGCTGTGGTATGCTCTACTCAGCATGATCCGGAGGTTACTCAGGAGCAGATCCATGAGGACATCAAAAAATATGTATTTGACGCTATTATTCCGGAGGATATGGTGGATGAAGATACAAAATATTTCATCAATCCTACAGGTCGTTTCGTGATCGGCGGACCTCACGGAGACAGCGGTCTTACAGGACGTAAGATCATTGTTGACAGCTATGGCGGATACGGCCGTCACGGCGGCGGCGCTTTTTCCGGAAAGGACTGCACAAAGGTAGACCGTTCTGCAGCGTACGCAGCACGTTATGTTGCAAAAAATATTGTTGCAGCAGGCCTTGCTGATAAATGTGAGATCCAGCTTTCCTATGCCATCGGTGTTGCACAGCCTACTTCTATTAATGTGGAGACCTTTGGAACAGGAAAACTTTCTGATACAAAGCTTGTTGAGATCATCCGTGAAAACTTTGATCTTCGTCCGGCAGGAATTATCCGTATGCTGGATTTAAGAAGACCGATCTACAAACAGACTGCAGCTTACGGACATTTCGGACGTACAGATGTAGAGCTTCCATGGGAAAAACTGGATAAAGTGGATGATCTGAAAAAGTATCTTGCCTGAGATGATTTTATAGAAAATTTAGACATAGAAATATAACGATGTGATATAATGAACGCACAGGTGGTAATGTGATTTTACTGCCCGTGCGTTTTTATATGCCGGAAAAAGCAGTGTGATATATTGTTCTGTCAGATGGAGAGGTTTGCAGGAAAAAGTGGGAAAAATTTCTTCCGTCTGCTGGAAACAGGGAGGCTTCATGAAATTACAGACAAGAATTATGGTTGGCTTTTTTATGATCATTCTGGTACCGCTTCTTTTGTTTGCCGCCACACTTCACGGAATGCGGGAAGCACAGATCAGGGAGGAAAAAAAGGCAGAAACAGCAGAAACAGTGTCGGCAGAGCATGATTATGGCTATGGGATCACCATTGCTGATTCTGAGACAGGGCAGGATGGAATTCAGATCATGACCAAGGATCTGTTTGTTTCTGCACTGGTGATACTTGTATTTACCAGTTTATCTGTAGGGCTGTGGATTTACAGGAGTATTGCAACACCTCTTGTAAAGCTGCGCAAAGCCACCAGGAATATTAAAGATGGGAATCTGGATTTTGTGCTGGATGTGGAAGGGACAGATGAATTTTCCGAGCTGTGCCGGGATTTTGAAGAAATGCGGCGGCGTCTGAAGGAATCCGCTGAGGAAAAGATCATTCTGGATAAGGAAAACAAGGAGCTGATCAGTAATATTTCCCATGATCTTAAAACACCTATCACAGCAGTAAAGGGATATGTGGAAGGGATTATGGACGGAGTTGCGGATACTCCTGAAAAAATGGACCGTTATGTAAGAACCATTTATAATAAAACAAATGAAATGGATCATCTGATCAATGAGCTTACATTTTATTCCAAGATTGACACCAACAGGATCCCGTATACGTTCAGTAAACTGAACGTGGAGGATTATTTTTCTGACTGCGCAGAGGAGATCGGTCTGGAGCTGGAAACAAGAGGAATACAGCTCTGCTATGCCAATTATGTTGACAGAAGCGTGCAGGTGATTGCAGACGGAGAGCAGATCCGGCGGGTGATCCATAACATTATCGGAAATGCGATCAAATATATGGACAAGGCAAAGGGCGTGATCCAGATCCGGGTAAAGGATGTGGGGGATTTCGTTCAGGTAGAGATCGAGGACAATGGAAAAGGAATCGCCTCCAAGGATCTGGCTTATATTTTTGACCGTTTTTACAGGACAGATGTTTCGAGAAATTCTTCCAAGGGAGGAAGCGGAATCGGACTTTCTATTGTAAAAAAGATCATGGAGGACCATGGAGGAAAGGTGTGGGCTACCAGCCGTGAGGGAATCGGAACCATTATGTATTTTGTTTTAAGAAAATATCAGGAGGTACCAATGAAATGAGTAAAATACTGATCATTGAAGATGAAGAGGCTATTGCAGATCTGGAAAAGGACTACCTGGAACTTTCCGGTTTTGAAGTGGAGATTGCCAACAGAGGCGATACAGGACTACAGAAAGCAATGACAGAGGAATATGACCTGATCATTCTGGATCTTATGCTTCCGGAGGTGGACGGATTTGATATCTGTAAACAGGTGCGTCAGGAAAAAAACACGCCGATCATTATGGTATCTGCCAAAAAAGACGATATTGACAAGATCCGGGGCCTGGGTCTGGGGGCAGACGATTATATGACGAAGCCATTCAGCCCAAGTGAGCTGGTTGCCAGAGTAAAGGCCCACATGGAAAGATATAATCGTCTGGTAGGATCCGGAGCGGTAAAAAATGATGTGATCGAGATCAGGGGAATCAAGATTGATAAAACTGCAAGACGTGTGTGGGTAAACGGAGAGGAGACAACCTTTACTACAAAAGAGTTTGATCTTCTTACATTTCTGGCAGAAAATCCAAACCGTGTCTTTACAAAGGATGAACTGTTCCGGGAAATATGGGCAATGGAATCTGTGGGAGATATTGCTACGGTTACAGTTCATATTAAAAAGATCCGTGAGAAGATCGAGTTTAATACAGCCAAACCTCAGTATATTGAAACCATATGGGGAGTAGGCTACCGGTTTAAGGTTTAAAGGCAGAGCAGGGAAAGACGGAATAAAGGACTCCAGAGATAAAATGATTAAGAAACGATGATATGGGGACAGGCAGGAATAGACAACTTTCCTGCCTGTCCTTTTTTCTGTTGCGGAGGGAAAACCATAGTATATAATTTCTGATAAAAGAAAAATGTTTGATTCGTCCTGTTCTGAATTGTTTATACTTATTTACCAGATAAAAACAAGAAAGAGTAAGAATAATCAATAAAAAATAATAAAAAATCATTGACAAATATGTAGAAAATTGTTATACTGTGGACATCGAATTAAGGTAAAGTATTTTTTATGAGTATGCAAAGGGGCAAATTGTTGAATCAGATCAGATAATGAGAACATTGCAAAGACGCAAAAAATAAGAGATGCTTTTTTTGTACCCATATTTCATAACGAAATTGTAACTTATTAACAAATAAAAAAACAAAAAGGAGAAAGATTTATGAAGAATCGTAAAAAAGTTCTCGCAGCCCTTCTGGCAGGTGTAATGACACTGTCCATGGGCACAACAGTATTCGCAGCAGCAGAAGACGGATACGCACTGAAGGCAACCAACACAGAAGCAAAATCCCCGGACAATGATCTGGTGATCGCAATCGAGGGAAGCGTAAGCTCCATGGACCCGGCAAATATTCCGGATACCAATGCAATCTCTGCAACCCGCGGATGCTATGAAATGTTAGTAGCTTTTGATGAAAACCAGGAAATTCAGGGACAGCTTGCAGAGTCCTATGAGGTTTCCGAGGATTCCCTCACCTATACATTCCATCTCCGTGAAGGTGTTAAGTTTACAGATGGAACAGACTTTAATGCGGCAGCAGTAAAGGCAAACTATGATCGTATCATTGATAAAGAGAACAATCTCCGTCAGAGAAGAACCTTTGTTGTAACAGGAGAGGACGGATCAGAGACATACCGTGTGGAAAGCATTGAGACTCCGGATGACTACACTGTAGTATTCAAGCTTACTGAGCCATGGGCACCGTTTATCAACCGTATGACACAGATCTGTATGATCAGCCCGGCTGCTCTTGAAGAGTACGGCAATGATATTATGAACCATCCGGTAGGAACCGGCCCGTTCATCTGCACAGAGTGGGAAGAGGGAGATCATACAACTTTCGAGCGCAATGAAGATTACTGGGGCGAAAAAGCTTCTGTAGATACTGTTACTATTAAAGAGGTTCCGGAGGCAGGTTCCCGTACCGCTATGCTTCAGACAGGCGAGGCTGATCTCGTTTATCCGATGCCTGCAGACCAGATCGAAGCAATCAAAGGAAACGATGATGTAAACGTACTGGCAGCAGACTCCAACATCATGAGATATGTAACTCTGAACATGAACGTTCCGGAGCTGAAAGATGAAAAAGTACGTCAGGCTATGAACTACGCTATTGATAAAGACGCATATGTTCAGCTTATGTATTCCGGATATGCAAAACCTGCAACTTCTATCGTTCCTTCTATTATCGGAGGATACAAGGAGCAGACTCCTTATACTTATGACCTTGAAAAAGCAAAAGAGCTTATGAAAGAAGCCGGATATGAGGATGGCTTCAAGCTTACACTCTGGGGAGACAACTCCACTCAGGAAGTAAAAGGTATGACATTTATCAAACAGATGCTTGCTCAGATCAACATTGACGTTGAGGTTCTTCCTATGGAGCCTGCAACACTGAATGACAAGATCTATGTAGATCAGGAAGAAGCAGAAGTTAATATGTGGTATGTAAACTGGTCCGCATCTGATTTCACTATGGATGGTTCTGTTCGTTCCCTGCTTCACAGCGACATGGTACCTCCTACAAGTGCAAACACAGCATATTTCGTAAACGAAGACTTTGACAAACTGTTAGATGAAGGTCTTGCAACTGCTGATCCGGACAAACAGGCTGAGATTTATGGCGAGGCTCAGACAATCGCATGGGAAGCTGCTCCGTGGCTGTTCCTTGGAAACGATCAGATCCTCTATGCATCCAAATCTTATCTCTCCGGCGCATATGTATCTCCGGACGGAGCATTTAACTTCACTAACGCAGTGCTTGCTCAGTAAAAGAATATTTAAAAAGTAAATATTTAACTGGGGCGACAGGCGCCGCAGAAGTATGTAACAGAACATAAAGGTTCTTAGCAGAAAACTGCCGTTCAACTGTCTGTGACCATTCACAGATGTGGGGACGGCAGTTTTTGTGACTATGGACAGTGATTATTTTTTATAACTCAGACTGGAGGCAAAAGAATGGGTAAATATTTTTGTAAGCGTGTTGCAAGCGCAATCCCTCTCCTTCTTGTGATTTCATTTGTAATATTTATGTTTATACATATGATTCCCGGTGATCCGGCCAGAATGATCGCAGGACAGGATGCAACTAAGGAAGACGTAGAAGTTGTAAGAGAGCAGCTGGGACTGAATGATCCTCTGCTTGTACAGTATGGAAAATATATGAAAGGTCTTTTTACCGGAGACCTTGGCGATTCCATCAAAAACGGAAAAACTGTTGTTGAGACAATCGCTCCCAGAATGAAACCAACAATCATGCTCACAGTATCTGCAATGATCTGGGCGACTATTATCGGTATTGCGCTTGGTATCATATCAGCAGTATTTCATGGAAGAACTCTTGATTATATCGGAATGATCATTGCCATATCGGGTATATCGGTGCCAAGCTTCTGGCTGGGACTTGAGCTGATCCAGGGCTTTTCTGTTGCTCTTCAGTGGCTTCCTACCGGAGGACTGGATTCCTGGCAGAGCTACATCCTTCCGTCACTTACCATGGGCGCCGGAATCATGGCGGTTTTGGGACGATTTACCAGATCTACCATGCTGGAGACCATGCGTGAGGATTATGTTCGAACAGCCCGTGCAAAAGGCTTAAAGGAAACTCTTGTTGTTATGCGTCATGCATTTAAAAACTCTCTTATTGAGATTATTACAGTTGCCGGACTTCAGATCGGCGGTCTTCTTTCAGGTTCTGTTATGGCAGAAACTGTATTCTCTATTCCGGGACTTGGCCGTCTGCTGGTAGACTCTATTAACTTCCGAGATTACAAGGTAGTACAGGCTCTGCTTCTGTTCTTTGCAGCAGAGTATATTGTCATCAACCTGATCGTGGATGTTCTTTACGGAGTCATCAACCCGAAAATTCGTTATAATTAGGAGGAAAAAAGATGGCACAGACAAATACAAATTTAGATCAGAACAAATTTGCTGCTGCTGAAGAGCTTCCTAAGGCGCAGAGTAAGGTAAAAGAATTTACCAAAAAGTTTATGAAGCGAAAAACAGCAGTTGTTTCTCTTGTTTTTATTCTGTTTATTGTTTTAATGGCAATTATTGCACCGTTTGTTGTTCCTTACGCACCGGATCAGCCGGATTACACAGCCCTTCTTCAGGGACCAAGCTCTGCTCATATCTGGGGTACAGATGAGTTTGGCCAGGATGTATTCAGCCGTCTGATGGTAGGTTCCAGACTGTCCCTTTCCTGCGCTCTGATCGCTACAGTTATCGGAACAGCCGGCGGCGTTATTCTGGGACTGATCGCTGGTTTCTACGGCGGTTTTGTTGATTCCCTGATCATGAGATGCTGTGATGTGCTTTTTGCATTTCCGGACATCCTGCTTGCAATCGCAGTTGTTGCTATTATCGGACCAGGTATGGTAAACGTTATGATCGCTGTTGCGGTGTTTACGGTTCCATCCTTTGCCCGTATCATACGAAGCGCAACAATTTCCGTAAAGCAGTCTCTTTATGTTGAGGTTGCCCGTTCACTGGGATGTAAGAACAGCAGAATTCTGTTTGTCCATGTATTCCCTGGAACTATTCAGTCTATGATCGTAAACTTTACCATGCGTATCGGTACAGCAATCCTTGCTGCATCATCCCTGAGTTTCCTGGGATTCGGAGCAAATGTTACAGAGCCTGACTGGGGCGCAATGCTTTCACTTGGACGTAACTATCTGAACACAGCTCCGCATATGGTACTGTTTCCTGGTATCCTGATCTTCCTTACTGTTCTTGCATTCAACCTGCTTGGAGACGGTCTCAGGGATACTCTGGATCCGAAGATGAACTAGGAGGAAAAACCATGGCAGAAAAATTATTGGAAGTAAAAAATCTCCGCACAGAATTTAAGCGGGACAAAACATGGGTAACAGCCGTAAATAATGTTTCTTTTTCTATTGAAAGAGGAGAAATCCTTGGTCTGGTAGGAGAATCCGGCTGCGGTAAATCAGTAACCTCCCTGTCAGTTATGCGTCTTCTTGCAAGAAACAGTAAGATTTCCAACGGTGAGGTTATTCTGAACGGAACAGACCTTCTGAAAGAAGATAAAAAGGGTATGAGAAATATCCGCGGAAGAGAAGTTGCAATGATCTTCCAGGAGCCGATGAACTCTCTGAACCCATGTATGAAAATAGAGAAGCAGCTTACAGAGGCAATTCTGCTTCATAATGATTTTACCAAAGAACAGGCTCATCAGAGAGCATATGATGTACTGAAATCCGTAGGTATTCCTGAGCCGGATATGACTCTGAAGAGCTATCCCCATCAGCTTTCCGGCGGTATGTGCCAGCGTGTAATGATCGCAATGGCCATGTCCTGTGAGCCGGAGCTGCTGATCGCAGACGAGCCCACAACTGCTCTTGACGTTACCATTCAGGCGCAGATCCTTGAGCTTATGGAAGAAATCCGTGAAAAGAAAAATACAGGAATCCTGATGATCACACATGACCTTGGTGTTGTAGCCGAAATGTGCAGCCGCGTAGTTGTTATGTATGCAGGACGTATTGTAGAGGAAGCTCCTGTAAAAGAACTGTTCTCTGCACCAAAACATCCGTATACACAGGGGCTGATCGCTTCTGTGCCGAAGCTGGGAAGCGGAGTGGAATCACTTCCGTCTATTCCGGGAAGCGTACCGGATCTTTCCGTAATGCCAAAGGGCTGCAAATTTGCACCGAGATGTAAGTACGCAACAGATATCTGCAGAGAAAAAGAACCGGAGCTTATGACAGTGGAAGGTATTCATAAATGCAGATGCCACCATATGAATGATCTTGGAAAGGAGGCGTAATTGATCATGAGCGAAGCATTAGTATCTGTAAAAAACATATCAAAAACATTTTCTGCTAATAAGGGGATGTTTGGAAAGAAAAAATTCGTTCACGCAGTAAACGACGTTTCCTTTGACATTATGCCGGGAGAGACTTTTTCTCTGGTAGGAGAGTCCGGCTGCGGTAAATCCACAACAGGTAAACTGATCGATCATCTGATCACACCGGATACAGGTGAGATCTGGTTTGAAGGAAAAGATATTTCAAAAATCTCTGACAATGAGATGCGCCCTTTAAGATCTGACATTCAGATGGTATTCCAGGATCCCTACGGTTCTCTGAATCCGCGAATGAAGGTTCAGGATTTGATCGGAGAGCCTCTTCTGATCCATACCAATATGACAGCAGGCGAGAGACTGAAAAAGGTTCATGAGCTTCTTGGGGTTGTAGGCTTAAGCCCATCTCACGGAGAGCGTTATCCTCATGAATTTTCCGGCGGACAGCGTCAGCGTATCGGTATTGCCAGAGCGCTTACTGTGCAGCCGAAACTGATCATTGCCGATGAGCCGGTATCTGCTCTTGACGTTTCCATCCAGGCGCAGGTGCTGAACCTCCTTCAGAACCTTCAGAAGGAATATAACCTTACATATCTGTTTATTTCTCACGACCTCAGCGTTGTGGAGATGATTTCAGACAGAATCGGCGTTATGTATCTTGGAACAATCGTTGAGACAGCGCCGAAAAAAGAGCTTTACGCAAATCCGAGACATCCATATACAAGAGCGCTTCTTTCAGCAGTTCCGATCCCGGATCCTGACAAGAAGTCCAAACGTATTATTCTGCAGGGGGATCTTCCAAGTCCAAGTAATCCGCCAAGCGGATGTCTGTTCCATACACGCTGCCCGCACTGTACGGAAAAATGTAAAACAGAGCGTCCTACTCCGGTAGAGGTAGCACCGGGACATATTGTAAAATGTCATTATCCGGATCTGCAAGAAACAACAAAATAAAACCTGCACAGGAGGAAGGTCATGTACACATTTAACAGAGAAGAGTATAACAAGAGAATGGAATGGTACCTGGATGCGAGATTCGGTATGTTTATCCACTGGGGACTTTATTCTATTCCGGCAAGAGGAGAATGGGTAAGAAGTGAAGAGGAAATTCCGAAAGAAGACTATATGAAGTATTTTGAGGAATTTGATCCTGTTGATTACGATCCGAGAGCATGGGCACGGGCTGCAAAAGAAGCAGGTATGAAATATGTGGTACTTACAGCAAAGCATCATGACGGATTCTGCCTTTATGACAGCCAGTACACAGATTTCAAATCCACAAACACAAAATGCGGACGAGACCTGATCAAAGAATATGTGGAGGCTGTTCGCGCAGAAGGTCTGAAGGTAGGAATTTACTTTACGATTATTGACTGGTATCATGACGATTATCCTCATTACGGAGACAGACAGCATCCTATGAGAAATAATCCGGCATACAAAAACGACGGACGTAACTTTGACAATTATCTGACCTATATGCATAACCAGATCCGTGAAATCTGCACCAACTATGGAAAAATTGATATTCTGTGGTTTGACTTTTCCTATGATGATCTCAGAGGAGAGGCATGGAGAGCAACAGAGCTTATGGATATGGTAAGAAGTCTTCAGCCGGAAGTGATCATCGACAACCGTCTGGAGTGCAGCGGCGAGGGTTACGGTTCTCTGGCTGCATGTAAGCCTACCCCGTACCACGGCGATTTTGTAAGCCCTGAACAGATGATTCCGCCAAATGGAATTCAGGACGTGGAGGGCAATGATATTGCCTGGGAAGCCTGTGTGACTATGAACAATCACTGGGGCTATTGTGCTACCGATCATTTTTATAAACCGGCTCCGATGCTGATCAAGAAGCTGGTAGAATGTGTTTCCAAAGGCGGAAATCTCATTCTTAACGTAGGTCCTGATGTGAAGGGCAATATTCCTGAGGAATCCATGAAGATCCTTCAGGAGATCGGTAAATGGATGAAGAAAAACGGAGAGAGTATTTACGGCTGCGGAAAGAGCCAGATTGCAAAACCGGATTACGGACGTGTTACAGCTAAGGGCAATCACGTTTATTTCCATCTTTTTGAAAATACTATCGGACCGGTTCCGCTTCTGGGAGTGCCGAAAGACCGTCTGAAGGGAATCCGTTATCTTGCAACAGGCGCTGAGGTGCCTGTATCAACAAGCTGGGTACACAGTGATTATCCGGATATTGTATTTGCAGATCTGGGTCTGGATCCTGTTCTGCCGGATCAGACAGATACAGTTCTTGACGTAATACTGACAGAAGAGTAACAGCATAAAAACCTCTTAACGGAAAGGAGGTATTTCATGTTTACAGAAGAAAGACAGGCGGCTATTATACAATGTCTTCAGGAAAAGGGTAAGGTAAAGGTAAAGTCCCTTAGTGAAAAATTTCATGTATCAGAGGACTGTATCCGAAAAGACCTGAAGACCCTGGAAAATTCCGGAAAACTGAAAAGAACCTATGGAGGGGCGATCATGTCTCAGGATTACCCCCTCCAGAGAGACGTTATTGACAGACGAAATTATCATCTGGACAAAAAGAAGATTATAGCAGAAAAGGCTTTTGGACTTATCAAAAGCAACGAGACCGTTTTTCTGGATATTTCCACAACTAATATTGAGCTTGCCAAACTTCTTGCTGCCTCCAGGATAAAGGTTGTTGTTGTAAGCAATATGATTGATATTTTGCAGATTCTTGTGCAGAATCCCATGATAACTGTCATTGGTACAGGAGGAACCATGTATCAGGGGGTGAACGGTTTTATGGGAGCGGCAACCATAGAGGTATTGAAGCAGTACAGCTTTGACAGAGCCTTTCTGGGAAGCTGCGGTGTGGATATGGTTGACTGTACGGTCACTACTCTGGGAGTGGAGGACGGGCTGACCAAAAAAGCTGTAATCAACAGCAGCAGACATAAGTACGTTGTAATGGAAAAAGAAAAATTTTATTTTAATGATTCATATAAATTTGCGCATTTTGACGATATAAACGGAATCGTAACAGACGAGTATCCGGACAGTACGATCGTGAGGACGCTGGAGGCATCCGGGGTCAGGCTGGTATAAATGCTGCAAAATAAAGAATCTTTATCTGGATGCCTGCAAAAACGGGCAATAAGGAGGATATATGGCTGATTTTATTCTAGAAGCATGTGTGGATTCAGTGGAGTCCGCACTGTCAGCAGCAAAAGGCGGCGCAGACCGGTTGGAGCTGTGCGGCAGTCTGGTCATCGGAGGAACAACTCCTAATCCGTGGCTGTTTCAGGAAATCCGGAAGCATACAGATATCAGGATCCATGCTCTGATTCGTCCGAGATTTGGTGATTTCTGCTACACAGATGAAGAATTTATCCTGATCCGCGAGGCGGTGAAAGAATTTCGCAGACTTGGAGCAGAAGGCGTTGTTATTGGAATCCTGAAGCCTGATGGAACTCTGAATATGGAACAGATGAAGCATCTGATGGAAGATGCAGAGGGAATGTCTGTCACTCTTCACAGAGCGTTTGATGTGTGCGCAGATCCTTATGAAACAATGGAACAGGCAATTTCCCTTGGAATTGATACAATTCTTACATCAGGACAGAAAAATATCTGTACTGCCGGAGCAGACCTTCTTAAAGATCTTGTAGAAAAGAGCGCCGGAAGAATTACGATCCAGGTTGGAAGCGGAGTGAATGCAGATGTGATCCGTGAGCTTCAGCCAAAAACAGGAGCCACAGCGTTCCATATGTCCGGCAAGGTTACTATGGACAGTGAAATGGAATACCGCAGAGAAGGAGTGAATATGGGGCTTCCGTCTCTCAGCGAGTATGAGATCTGGAGAACTGATGAAGAGGCTGTACGCAGAGCAAGACAGGTGCTTGACGGATTCTGCGGCAGAAATTGAAATATACCTGTATGTCTGTGAGATACCGGACAGGAAAGGGACAATATGAGTGAATTTCTGAAAGAAAACCGGGAGAGAATTCTGGAAGGTTATAAAAAAATAAAAGAACAGTTTCCCGGTGTATTTGAGGAGACAGATAAACAAATAGAAAAGCAGGAGCCGGAAACGGCTCTTGCTTTGAAATATCTTTATATGACAATGCCCTGCAGCGATATAGGGAATTATTCTTTTAAGGTATTTCTTGATTATGCAGAGAACAGCGTAAGGCTGTGGAAAGAAGCGGAAGGTGTCAGATCTCTTCCGGAAGATATTTTTCTGAATTACGTGCTGTATCACAGAGTGAATGAAGAAGAAATCGCGCCCTGCAGAGAATTATTCCATAACGAGATCAGAGGCTTTATGGAAGAAAACAAAAAGCTTTCTCTTATGGACGGATGCAGCAGAAAAGATTTTGCCATTGAGGTAAATTACTGGTGCGCGCAGGAGGCTACTTATCATTGTACAGACGACAGAACACTTTCTGCTCTTACTGTTTACAGAAGAGGAAACGGCCGCTGTGGAGAGGAATCTGTATTTACGGTAAATGCCATGAGGAGTGTGGGGATTCCGGCACGCCAGGTATATGCGCCAAAGTGGTCGCACTGCGATGACAATCATGCCTGGGTAGAAATCTGGAATGATGGAAAGTGGTATTTTCTGGGAGCCTGTGAACCTCTTCCGATCCTGAATAAGGGATGGTTTACAAATGCCTCTTCAAGAGCAATGATGGTTCATTCCCGCTGGTTTGATCCGGCTTCTTCTGATGAGGAAACCATTGGAAAAGACGGAATGGTGACAATGCTCAATGAGCTTTCACGGTATGCAGAGGTCACAGAATTTACAGTGGAAGTATGCGATAAAGACGGCGAACCGGTTCAGGGCGCAGAGATATCCTTCCAGGTTCTGAACTATGCGGAATTATCTCCTGTTGCAGAGGGAGTTACTGACAAAGCCGGAAAATGCAGGTTCACAACCGGTCTGGGAAGTCTGGCCGTACAGGTTTCCTGTGGGGAATTCTGTGAATGTGTATTTGCTGATACAAGAGAACAAAAAGAAATCAAAGTTACTCTTGGAGAAAATTCCAGACAGGAAAACATCTGGAAAGAAATTGACATGATCGCTCCGGTGGATACTCCGGTAAATACAGATATGCCTACGCCGGAACAGACGGCAGAGGGAAATATCCGACTGGAAAAAGCGTCTGCAAAGAGAATTGCAAAGACAGAAAACCGGGTAAATCCTGAATGTGAAAAATTCCTTCAGAATGTGTCTGAGTCAGACTGCGAGGAAAGTACTCTGAGAGCAGAGCTTCTTGAAACACTTACAGAAAAAGACAGAACAGACTGTGTGGCAGAGGTTCTGGAAGAGCATCTTGCTTACGCGGCGCCTTATGAGGAAAATATGGAACATTCTGTTTTTGTAAAGTATGTTCTGAATCCAAGAGTGGATGATGAGGTTCTGATGAAATACAGAGCCGCTGTGGAAGCAGAGTTTTCTGAGGAAGAAAAAGCCGGTTTCCGGGAAGATCCTGCAGCAATCTGGACCGCTGTTGACAAAAAGATCATTTCTCTTCCGGATAAGGAAAGAGCAAGTGTGATCACCACACCTTCCGGATGCCTGAAAATGGGAGTGGGAAGTACTCTCTCAAAGAAAATTCTTTTTGTTGCCATTGCAAGAACCCTGGGTATTCCGGCAAGACTGAATCCGGAAGACCGTTCCATGGAATACAGAAAAGACGGAAGATTTGTTCCTGTCCTTCCGGAGGCAGAAAAGAGCTGCAGCCTTGTACTGAAGTCAGGGGATGGAACTGTATGGAAATATTTCCAGAACTGGACAATGGCCAGACTGGAAAATGGAAAATATGTTTCCCTTCGTCTGGGAGGTCTTACATGGCAGGATGATCTTCTGAATGCAGAGCTGGAGCCGGGAGAGTACAGAATCATTACCTCCAATCGTCTGCCAAACGGAAATATGTTTGCTTATGTATATTATTTTTCAATGGCAGCAGGAGAAAAGAAAGAAATTTCACTTGTCCTCAGACAGGCAGATCTGGAGGATATGCTTGAAAATATTGAACTTCCTGAATTTGAACTGCGTAAGGATGAAGCCGGCACAGAAAAAGTAAAGGCGTCTGAGCTTACTGCGGAAGGAAAGCATATTCTTATGTTCCTGGAAGAAAGCAGAGAGCCTACAGAACATATTCTCAATGAAATGATGGAACAGCCGGAAGCTTTCCGGAAAATATGCTCCGGTATTATCTTTGTGGTGCAGAGTGAGTCAGCGCTTCAGGATCCCACAATGAAAAAGGCGCTTGCCATGTTCCCGGAAATTCAGGTTTATTATGACTGCTTTGCAGACCACATTGAGCTTCTTGGAAGAAGAATGTATGTGGATCATGAAAAACTTCCGCTTATTATTGTAACATCCGGAAAAATGAATGGGATTTTTGCCACAAGCGGTTATAATGTAGGTACAGGAGATATGCTTCTCAGACTGATGTAGAAGCTGTCCTGAACATATCAATTATTTTATCCTAAGAAAAGGGGGATTTTTGAAATGAAATTTTATTGCGGAGAAGACTACAAGGCAATGAGCCGCATTGCAGCAAACATTATTTCTGCACAGATCATTATGAAGCCGGACTGTGTTCTGGGACTGGCTACAGGATCTTCACCGGAAGGAACATATGCTCAGCTTGTAGAATGGTACAAAAAAGGAGATCTGGATTTCTCTCAGGTTACAAGCGTAAACCTTGACGAGTACAGAGGACTTTCCGGAGATAATGACCAGAGCTATCGTTACTTTATGAACACTCATCTGTTCGATCATGTAAATATTGATAAGAGCAGAACCTTTGTGCCAAACGGACTGGAGCCGGACAGCGAGAAAGCATGCCGCGAGTATGACGCTGTTGTAGAAGCTACAGGCGGCGTTGACCTTCAGCTTCTTGGAATCGGACATAACGGACATATCGGTTTTAACGAGCCTGCAAAAGAATTCTGCAAAAATACTCAGTGCGTGGATCTGACAGAGAGCACCATTGAGGCAAACAAGAGATTCTTTGAGAAAGAAGAGGACGTTCCCCGTCAGGCTTACACCATGGGAATCGGAACCATTATGCGCGCAAAGAAAATCCTTCTTGTGGCATCCGGCGAAGGCAAGGCAGACATTATTGCAAAAGCATTTACAGGCCCGATCACACCTGAGGTTCCTGCTTCTATCCTTCAGCTTCACAATGATGTGACAGTTGTATGCGATAAAGCTGCAATGAGCAAGATTAAATTATAAATATTTCATAAAAATTATAAAGAAAGAACTGGCATGATGACATCTGTCTGAAGGTAGAGTATAATGGGAACACTTATTACTTTACTGAATCTGCTGTAAAGAAAGGGAGATCAATGGACAGATTATATAAAAAACTGGAAGCGTATGGGAAATCAGATTTCTATCCCTTCCACATGCCGGGACATAAGAGAAATCCCCTGTCTGTGGCAGGGGATTTTTCTGTACAACAGGATATTACGGAGATCAACGGATTTGATAATCTTCATCATCCGGAAACAATTTTAAAGGAAGCACAGGAAAACGCCGCCCGGCTCTATCAGGTACAGGAGAGTTTTTTCTGTATCAATGGAAGCACCGGGGCAATTCTGGCAGCCGTATCTGCTGCTGTAAAAAAAGGCGGACATATTCTGATCGCAAGGAACTGTCACAAAGCAGTTTATCATGCAGCTTATCTTCGTGATCTGAAGGTTTCCTATATTTATCCACATGAGGATGCAAAACTGGGGATAAACGGAGGAATTTCTCCGCAGCGTGTGGAAAGATGCCTTGATGAAAATCCGGATATCGAAGCAGTCCTTCTGACCTCACCTACCTATGATGGAATTGTATCTGATATAAAAACAATTGCAGAGATTACTCACAGTCATAATATTCCTCTGATCGTAGATGAAGCCCATGGAGCGCATTTTTGTTTTTCTGATTATTTTCCTGTGTCGGCAGCAGAGCTTGGGGCGGATATTGTGATCCACAGTCTGCATAAAACCCTGCCTTCCATGACTCAGACAGCTCTTCTTCACAGGTGCAGTGAAAGGGTGGACAGAAATCTTCTGGTAAGATTTCTGGGAATCTATCAGACCAGCAGCCCATCCTATGTTCTTATGGCTTCTATGGATGCCTGTATGTACAAAATAGAACAGGATGGACAGAGGATGTTTGCGGAATATACTGAGAATCTGGAAAGAGCCAGGAAGCGGCTCCGAAAAGGCTCCTGTATCCGGCTTGTGGAGCCGGGAGATCCGGCTATGAATGTATTTGATGCAGACAGATCAAAAATCATCCTTTCTACAGTACACAGTACCATGAACGGAAGACAGCTTGCAGAAGTTCTGAGGCAGGACTTCCATCTGGAAATAGAAATGGAAGCAGAAAATTATGTGATTGCCCTGACTTCTGTGGGCGATACGGAAGAAGGATTTGACAGACTGTGCAGAGCTGTTGAAGAAATTGACAGCCGGGACTCGTTAAAATACAGTGAGGAAGCTGTTAAAAAAGAAAGGTGCCGATGTGCGGAGCTGAATTCCCTTATGAGAATTTCATGCGCTATGGATGCTTTAAGTGAAAGATGTACTCTGGAAGAAAGCATTGGAAGAATATCGGTGGAGTTTGCGTACCTTTATCCTCCGGGAATCCCTCTTGTTGTACCCGGGGAGCAGATTACCGGACTCCTGATAAAAAATATGAAAAGATATCTGGAGCAGGGACTGGAGCTCCAGGGGCTCAGTGATATGTCAGACAGTACGATTCTTGTTCTTGCCAGAGATACAAGAGAGATCGTACCAAAAAAATCTGAGGGAAAGGTTAAAATACAGGAATAATGGGAAAGATTTTTTATATTATGGGAAAGAGTGCTTCCGGTAAGGACAGGATTTACTCCATTCTTTCCAAAGACGAGAGCCTTGGACTGAAAAGACTGGTGCTTTATACCACCCGCCCCATACGGGCAGGCGAAGAAAACGGCAGAGAATATTATTTTACAGATGAAAACAGGCTGGAGGAATTCCGGAAAACCAACAGGCTGATTGAATCAAGAGCTTATCATACGGTTCACGGAATCTGGACTTATTTTACTGCAGATGACGGACAGATCAATCCACAGGGAACAGATTATCTGGGGATCGGAACTCTGGAATCCTACCGTAAAATGAAAGAATATTACGGGGAGGAAACAGTCTGCCCGATATATATTCAGGTAGAGGACGGAGAACGGCTTCAGAGGGCGCTTATCAGGGAGAAGCAGCAGGAAAATCCCAGGTATGCAGAAATGTGCCGCAGGTTTCTGGCAGATCAGGAGGATTTTTCGGAGGAGAATATCCTTGCAGCAGGTATCCGGATCCGGTTCGAAAATGATGATCTGGATAATTGTGTCAGAAATATTATAAAATATATAAAATCTGTGACATAAGCAAAAACACTTTTTATTAACAGACAAAATATGATATAATGTGATTTATCAGGATAAAGATAAACGCGAAAAAGTGAGGTGATTCTGAATGGCTGGTTTTAATAATATTATTGGACACGAAGAGATTATCAGGCATTTAAAGAATGCAATGAAAACAGGGAAGGTTTCCCATTCTTATATTTTTACCGGAAGACCCGGATCAGGAAAAAAACTTCTTGCAACAACCTATGCGATGACGCTTCAGTGTGAGGCAGGCGGAACAGAGCCCTGCCAGAAATGCGATTCATGCAAAAAGGCTATGGGCAAGAATCATCCTGATATTATTATGGTAAATCATGAAAAACCGGGAACAATCAGTATTGATGAGATCAGAGAACAGGTAATTTATGATGTAGCGGTGAAACCATACTGCAGTCCCCACAAAATTTATATTATCCCGGATGCAGAGCTTATGACAGTACAGGCTCAGAACGCTCTTTTAAAAACCATTGAGGAGCCGCCTGAGTATGCGGTGATCATGCTGCTTACAAGCAATGCAGATGCAATGCTGCCGACCATTCAGTCACGCTGCGTCAGACTGGATCTGAAGGTTGTGGATGACAGCCTTGTAAAAAAATATCTGATGGAACGTCTTCATGTGCCGGATTATCAGGCGGAGATCGATGCAAGCTTTGCTCAGGGAAGTATAGGAAAAGCAAAGGAGGCAGCTACCTCGGAGGAATTTTCCAATATTACACAAAATGCTCTGAAAATCCTGAAAAATGCAAATTCTATGGAGGTTTATGAGCTGGCGGATGAAATTAAGCTTTTATCCGGAGAAAAACAAAGTATCGACGATTATCTGGATATTTTCCAGTTCTGGTTCAGAGATGTCCTGATGTTTAAGGCGACCAGAGAGATTGATAATCTGGTATTTAAGCAGGAAATTAATTATATCAAGGAACAGGCCAGTCAGCGCTCCTATGAGAATCTGGAAAAAATTCTGGAGGCACTGGAAAAAACAAAAGTACGTCTCCGTGCCAACGTAAACTTTGAGCTTGCGCTTGAGCTGTTGTTCCTGACGATCAGGGAGAGATAGAATGACAAAAGTAGTAGGTATCAGATTCCGGAATGTCGGAAAAATATATTATTTTAACCCAAAAGAATATAAAATGAAAATCGGCGATCATGTGATCGTTGAAACTGCAAGAGGCATAGAGTTCGGAAGAGTAGTGCTTGGGCCAAAGGAAGTGGGAGAGGATGAGGTGATCCATCCTCTGAAAGAAGTCCTGCGTGTGGCAACACCGGAAGATGAAGAGAGAGAGAAGCAGAACCGCCAGAAAGAAAAAGAAGCGTTTAAAATCTGCCAGAAAAAAATCAGGGATCATGGTCTGGAAATGAAACTGATCGATGCAGAATATACCTTTGATAACAACAAAGTTCTGTTTTATTTCACTGCAGACGGAAGAATTGATTTCCGTCAGCTTGTAAAAGATCTGGCAGCTATTTTTAAAACAAGAATTGAACTTCGTCAGATCGGCGTCCGTGATGAGACAAAAATCCTGGGAGGAATCGGAATCTGCGGAAGATGCCTGTGCTGTCATACGTATCTTTCTGAGTTTGCTCCGGTATCGATCAAGATGGCAAAAGAGCAGAATCTTTCTCTGAACCAGACAAAAATTTCCGGAGTATGCGGAAGACTGATGTGCTGTCTGAAGAATGAGCAGGAAACCTATGAGGAGCTGAACAAAAAGCTGCCGGGAACAGGAGATACCGTGACCCTGCCTGACGGTCTTCAGGGAACCGTCCACAGCGTCAATGTACTGAGACAGCTGGTGAAGGTAATTGTTGAAGTTAATGATGAAAAGGAAATTCAGGAGTATCCGGTAGAAGAATTAAAATTCCGTCCCAGAAAGAAAAAAGTAAAGATTTCCGAAAAGGAAATGAAAGAACTGGAACGGCTGGAAGATAAAGAAGGAGATTCCAAATCTCATGGAAAATAATCTGCGGGACAGTCTGGTAAAGCCGGGAGAGCGTGTGGATGATCTCCAAAATGGGTATTATGTGATCCAGAATCCGGAAAAATTCTGTTTTGGAATGGACGCGGTTCTGTTATCCGGCTTTGCAAAAATAAAAAAAGATGAGCGTGTTCTGGATATGGGAACCGGCACAGGAATTATTCCTGTTCTTCTGAAGTCGAAGACACCGGGAGAGCATTTTACCGGATTGGAGATACAGGAGGAATGTGCCGAAATGGCGCAGAGAAGCGTAGCTTATAACAATCTGGAACAGGACATTGATATTGTCTGTGGTGATATTAAAGAGGCTGCTGAAATTTTCGGAGCAGCTTCTTTTCATGCAGTAACAAGCAATCCGCCATATATGATCGGACAGCACGGGCTGCAGAATCCCTATATGGCAAAAGCAATTGCCAGACATGAAATCCTCTGTACTCTGGAAGATGTGGTCAGTCAGGCTGCAAAAGTTTTAAAGGACAGAGGACGTTTTTACATGGTACACCGACCGTTTCGGCTGGTGGAAATTTTTCAGGTACTTACCAGGTACAAGCTGGAACCAAAAAGAATGCAGCTTGTTTATCCCTTTAAAGACCGGGAACCGAATATGGTTCTTATTGAGGCCTTAAAAGGCGGCAATTCAAGAATTACAGTGGAAAAACCATTGATCGTGTATGAGAAGCCGGGCGTGTATACAGAAGAAATACTGAAAATATACGGACCCGGAGTGTAAATCCAGAATCGGGCAAGAATCGGAACAGAAATCCGGTTTTGTATAGATGATGATATTTATTAACTTCTGGCTAATTATTTTAAATATTAAAATAATTTGTCGGGAAGTTAAGCGCAAACTGACAGTAAGCTTGATAGGACTTTAAAAGTTCATGATTTATATGTTTATTAAAAAATGATAAAACAGTTTTTAAATTTACAGATACTGTAAATAAAATCTTAAACTACAAGGAGCGGAGAATGAATATGAGCGGAAAATTATATTTATGTGCAACCCCAATCGGAAACCTGGAGGATATTACGCTCAGAGTTCTCCGGACCTTAAAGGAAGTCGATCTGATTGCTGCGGAAGATACCAGAAACAGCATCAAGCTTCTGAATCACTTTGACATAAAAACACCTATGACCAGTTACCATGAATATAACAAAATTGAAAAGGCGCATACTCTGATAGAAAAAATGCAGGGCGGAATGAATATTGCCCTTATTACAGATGCAGGAACTCCCGGAATCTCAGATCCGGGAGAAGAGCTTGCGGCCATGTGCTATGAAGCTGGAATTGAAGTCACTTCGCTTCCGGGACCTGCTGCCTGTATTACAGCCCTTACGCTGTCCGGACTTCCTACAAGAAGATTTGCATTTGAGGCATTTCTTCCCATGGACAAAAAAGAGCGCAGAGAGGTGCTTCAGGAGCTTGTGGATGAAACAAGAACCATTATTATTTACGAGGCTCCCCATAAGCTGGTGAAGACTTTGAAGGATCTTAAAGAAACCCTTGGAAACAGAAGAATAACACTTTGCAGAGAGCTTACCAAAAAGCATGAGACTGCTTTTCACACAACCATAGACCAGCTGATCGTTTATTATGAGAACGAAAAGCCTCTTGGAGAGTGTGTGCTTGTAATTGAAGGCAAAAGCCGCCAGGAGCTGAAAGAAGAGGCAGCAGCCTCCTGGGAAGAGATTTCCATAGAGGAGCATATGGAGATTTATGAGAGCAAGGGGCTTTCCCGGAAGGATGCCATGAAGCAGGTGGCAAAGGACCGGGGAGTAAGTAAAAGAGAGATTTATCAGTATCTGGTAAATGGAGAGAAATAGAAGCTATTTATTATTGAATAAAAGCATAAATATGAAAGGGAATGCTGTATGAATGATTTTATCATAGTACGGCATTCTTTTTGTTTACAGGAAAACAGTGAAATTGAGATATAAAATCGACAAAATATAGCAAATTCTTCTGTTGCAGATTGATTTTTATAATGCTAAGATAAAAACAGAGCAACATTTTCTTTTTTATTCTTAATTACATTTCATATAGCAGATGACAGATCTGTCTTTCCGGAAAATTCTTGCTTTACTACCCATTACAGAGGCAGGAGTTTATATCGGGGGAAACTCCTGAGAGATCTTAAGGAGGTTCTATATGAATAAGGACAGAGAGAATGCCAGAAAGCATGATAAAACAGTTTTGCAGTGGCATCCTGCATTTTTTGCAGATATTCAGATTGAACTGCAGGAAGATGCAGACAGTCTGATTTTTGAGAATGAGCATCAACTGGGAACAAAACCTATGGAAATAGATGTTCTGGTAATTAAAAAAGAAGATGGGAAAATGATACATAAAAATATCGGAAGAATTTTTCGAAAGCATAATATTATTGAATACAAGAGTCCAGATGACTATCTTAGCATTGATGATTTTTATAAAGTTTATGGGTATGCCTGTTTTTATAAAGCTGATGCCAGAGCAGTAAATATGATTCAGATTCAGGATTTGACAATCTCTCTGGTATGTAGTAAATATCCCAGAAAACTGATGAATCATTTAAAACTTGAAAGGAAATATAGAATTCAGAAAATTGAATCTGGAATTTATTATGTAAATGGTGATGTGATTCCTGTTCAGCTTATTGTTATATCAGAACTGGATCCGAACAGAAATCTTTGGCTTCGAAGTCTGACAAATCATCTGGATAATGAAAATATGATTCGTCAAATTTTAGGAGAGTATAACGGAAATCTGGATAACACTTTGTATCGTTCTGCCATGAACATGATAGTAAAAGCCAATAAAGACAAATTTAAAGAGGGAGATGTGCTTATGTGTGAAGCATTAGAAGAGTTATTTATGGAAATTATGCCTGACCGGGTTCAGAAGCTTATGGATGAGGCCCAGAAGGCAAGAGATGAAGAAACGGCACAAAAAATAGAAGAGAATGCTGTACAAATAAACAAGTTGACATCTATACTTTTGGAGGAAGGACGGATTGATGATGTAAAAATGGCATCAGAGGACAGAAATTATCAAAAGAAATTACTGAAGGAGTTTGGATTGCTTTCAGAAAAGGTGTAAATTAATAGAATTTTAAACAGAAAAACAGGATTTTGAGCTTGAATATGGATTTATAAAAACAGAGCTATGTCTCATGTGAATTCTCTCAGATGTGTTGGGAATATTTACCCTGCATTTGGGGAGTAGTTCACTGAAAGACATAGCTTTTTTCCGTGTTTTGCGCAAATTTAATGGAAAGCACCCCCATTTTGTGTTATAATAAATTAGTATTACTATGTCTATTTATCAGTGGGTGCAGGATTTCTGTATGCCTGTTGATGCCATAAATATAGAATGACAGGAGGACGCAAATGGGCGGAGAGAATACAGAGTACGGAGCGGATCAGATTCAGATTCTGGAAGGACTGGAAGCTGTAAGAAAAAGACCGGGAATGTACATTGGAAGTACGTCAAGCAGGGGCCTGCATCATCTTGTATATGAAATCGTGGATAATGCGGTGGATGAAGCGCTGGCAGGATTTTGTACGGAAATTCAGGTGACGATCAATCCTGATAATTCAATTACAGTTGTAGATAACGGAAGAGGTATTCCGGTAGGAATCAACCATAAAGCGGGAATTCCTGCAGTTGAGGTGGTATTTACCATCCTTCATGCAGGCGGTAAATTCGGCGGCGGAGGATATAAGGTATCAGGAGGACTTCACGGAGTCGGAGCATCTGTTGTAAACGCGCTTTCTGAATGGCTTGAGGTTTCTATTTTTAAAGAGGGAAAAGAATACAAACAGAGATATGAAAGAGGACACACCATGTATCCTCTGAAGGTTGTGGGAGACTGTTCGCCTGAATATACAGGAACAACCGTAACCTTTTTACCTGATAAAGAAATTTTTGAAGAAACTGTTTATGATTACGATATTCTCAAGCAGCGCCTTCGTGAGATGGCTTTTCTTACAAAAGGGCTGAAGATCGTTCTCAGAGACGACAGAGAAGAGTCAAAAAAAGAAAAATCTTTCCACTATGAGGGAGGAATTCAGGAGTTTGTTACTTATCTGAACAGAAGCAAGGAAGCTCTTTATCCTGAGGTTGTATATTGTGAAGGTGAGAAAGACGGCGTTGTGGTAGAGGTTGCCATGCAGCACAATGATTCCTATACAGAAAATACCTATGGTTTCGTAAATAATATCAATACTCCGGAGGGCGGAACTCATATCGTGGGCTTCCGTAATGCTCTGACAAAGACATTTAACGATTATGCCCGGAAAAACAAGCTTCTGAAAGACAGCGAGCCAAACTTAAGCGGTGATGATATCCGTGAGGGTCTGACTGCTATTGTCAGTGTAAAAATCGAGGAGCCTCAGTTTGAGGGACAGACGAAACAGAAGCTGGGCAACAGTGAGGCCAGAGGTGCTGTTGATTCTATTGTCAGCAGACAGCTGGAGATTTTTCTGGAGCAGAATCCAACTGTGGCAAAAGCGACAGTGGAAAAGTCTGTTCTTGCTCAGAGAGCCCGTGAGGCAGCCAGAAAAGCCAGAGATCTTACCAGAAGAAAATCAGCCCTTGACGGTATGGCGCTTCCCGGCAAGCTGGCAGACTGTTCAGATAAGGATCCGAAAAACTGTGAGATCTATATTGTAGAGGGAGATTCTGCGGGTGGTTCTGCAAAAACAGCCAGAAACCGTGCAACACAGGCAATCCTTCCCCTAAGAGGAAAAATCCTCAATGTTGAAAAAGCCCGTTTAGATAAAATTTACGGAAATAAAGAGATCAAGGCTATGATCACAGCTTTTGGAACAGGAATCCACGAAGATTTTGATATCAGTAAGCTTCGTTATCACAAGATCATCATCATGACAGATGCCGATGTAGATGGCGCGCATATTGCAACACTTCTTCTTACGTTCCTGTATCGTTTTATGCCTGAGCTTATTAAACAGGGATATGTTTATCTGGCGCAGCCGCCTCTTTATAAAATCGAAAAAAATAAAAAGGTATGGTATGCCTATGATGATGCGGAGCTGAACCGTATTCTGGAGGAAATAGGCCGCGACAATAATAATAAGATCCAGCGTTACAAAGGTCTTGGTGAAATGGATGCGGACCAGCTTTGGGAGACAACTATGGATCCTGAAAAGAGAATCCTTCTGAGAGTGACAATGGATGAATCCGCAACCTCGGAGATAGACCTTACTTTTACAACTCTGATGGGAGATAAGGTAGAGCCAAGACGTGAATTTATCGAAGAGAACGCAAGATTTGTAGAAAATCTGGATATCTAGGAGAATAAAAAATGGAAGACAATATTTTTGATAAAGTGCATGAGGTGGATCTGCAGAAGACCATGGAAAAATCTTATATAGATTATGCCATGAGTGTAATCGCCTCACGAGCGCTGCCGGATGTCCGGGACGGACTGAAACCGGTACAGAGACGAGTTCTGTATTCAATGATAGAGCTGAACAATGGTCCTGACAAGCCGCACCGTAAATGTGCGCGTATTGTCGGTGATACCATGGGTAAATATCACCCTCATGGAGACAGCTCTATTTACGGCGCTCTGGTGAATATGGCGCAGGACTGGTCAACCAGATATCCTCTGGTTGACGGACATGGAAACTTTGGTTCTGTGGATGGCGACGGCGCGGCTGCCATGCGATACACCGAGGCACGTCTCAGCAAGATTTCCATGGAAATGCTGGCAGACATCAACAAAAATACAGTTGATTTCCAGCCTAACTTTGATGAAACAGAAAGGGAGCCGGTAGTGCTTCCGTCCCGCTATCCAAATCTTCTTGTAAACGGTACCTCGGGAATTGCCGTAGGTATGGCAACGAATATTCCTCCCCATAATCTCAGGGAGGTTATTCAGGCTGTGGTAAAGATCATTGATAATATCATTGAGGAGCAGCGCGATACAAGTATTGAGGAGATTCTTGAAATTGTAAAAGGACCGGATTTTCCTACAGGAGCAACGATTCTCGGAACAAGAGGAATTGAGGAGGCTTATCGTACAGGCCGCGGCAAAATCCGTGTCCGCGCAGTGACAAATATTGAAACTCTTCCTAACGGAAAGTCCCGCATTATTGTTACAGAGCTTCCGTATCTGGTAAATAAGGCCCGCCTGATAGAAAAGATCGCAGAGCTTGTCCGTGACAAAAAAATCGACGGAATTACAGACCTGAACGATCATTCCAGCCGTGAAGGAATGCGTATCTGTATAGATCTGCGCAAAGATGCCAATGCAAATGTAGTTCTGAATCAGCTGTATAAGCATACACAGCTTCAGGATACCTTTGGAGTGATCATGCTCTGCCTTGTTTCAACCAATGGAAGTCTTGAGCCAAAGGTTCTCAATCTCCACGATATGCTGAAATACTATCTGGCTCATCAGGAGGATGTTGTAACAAGAAGAACTCAGTACGATCTGAATAAGGCGCAGGAAAGAGCTCATATTTTAGAGGGACTTCTGAAAGCCCTTGATAATATTGATGAAGTGATCCGTATCATTCGTGGTTCCAGAAGCGTTCAGATTGCCAGACAGGAGCTGATGGACCGTTTTGAGCTGACAGACGTACAGGCTCAGGCCATTGTTGATATGCGTCTTCGTGCGCTTACCGGTCTGGAAAGAGAGAAACTGGAAACAGAATACGCAGAATTAATGGAAAAAATCCGCAAATTAAAGGCAATTCTTGAAGACAGAAATCTTCTTCTTCGCGTGATCCGTGAGGAAATGCTGGAGATTTCCGATAAATATGGTGATGACAGAAGAACCTCTATTGGTTTTGATGCCTTTGATATTTCCATGGAGGACATGATTCCCCGGGAAAATACTGTGATCACTATGACAAAACTGGGTTATATCAAGCGTATGACAGTGGATAATTTCCGCAGCCAGAACAGAGGCGGCAAGGGAATTAAGGGCATGCAGACTCTTGATGATGACTATATTGAAGAACTGATGATGACAACCACTCATCATTATGTGATGTTTTTTACCAATACAGGACGTGTTTACCGTCTGAAGGCTTATGAAATTCCGGAGGCCAGCAGAACTGCCAGGGGCACGGCGATCATCAATCTCCTTCAGCTTATGCCGGGAGAGCGGATTACTGCGGTTATTCCTATCAACAAGTTTGAAGAGGATCAGTATCTGATGATGGCTACCCGTAAGGGACTGGTGAAGAAAACTCCGATCCGGGATTATGCAAATGTACGTAAAATTGGCCTTGCGGCAATTTCACTGCGTGATGATGACGAGCTGATTGAAGTAAAGGTAACAAACAATAAAAAAGATATTATCCTTGTTACCAAGGATGGTCAGTGCATTCGCTTTAAAGAAACAGATGTGAGAACAACAGGCCGTGTTTCCATGGGTGTAAGAGGAATCAATCTTATGGATGGCGATGAGGTTGTTGGTATGCAGCTGAATTCTCAGGGATATTATCTGCTGGTTGTATCTGAGAACGGTATGGGCAAACGTACCTCCATCAGTGAATTCACCTGCCAGAACAGAGGCGGTAAGGGTGTAAAATGCTATAAGATCACCGAAAAAACAGGAAATGTGATCGGAGCAAAAGCTGTTAATGAAGAAAATGAGATTATGATGATCACAACAGAAGGTATTATTATCCGTCTGCAGTGTTCTGATATTTCTATTCTTGGAAGAATTACATCAGGAGTAAAACTGATTAATCTTTCTGACGGTGTGACAGTGGCAAGCTTTGCCAAAGTCAGAGAAAAGGAAGAAGAAAAAGTTCTGGATAAAGCAGACGGCGGACAGTCAGAAGCAGTTGAAACAGAAAACCAGGAGACAGGTACAGAGGAATAAAGAGGTAAAGAGCAGTTATGGTACAACAGGTAAAGTCTTCTAACAACAAAAAACGCAGACCTGCAGGCAAAAACTCCAGAAACAGGAAATCCTCAGCTTCTTCCAGAAGAAAGAAAACGAATATCAATATAAAAATGATTGCAGGGGCCGCAGTGCTGGCGGTCCTGGTGATCGTTCTTGTTTTTGCGGTAAAAAGCTGCGGGGTCAGCAATAAGACGCCTGAGAAGGTGGTAAAAACTCTGGTCAAATCCTATGTGGACGGAGATGAACGGAAGATTAAAAAATGCTATGGAGTAAAAAAAGCAGATGAAAATCTTGAAAAAGAAATCTCTGCCACAATTAAATACTTTGAAGTACACAAGCCAAAAAAAGTAGAAATAAATGCCTGTGATACAATTTACAAAAATGGCAAGAATGCTTATGTATATATCACATACAGTCTGATTCTGGAGGATGGACAGTCCTATCCCTGCATCAGTACTTATATGACTCAGAAGAATGAAAAGGGAAAGTACAGCATTCTTACACCTTCTGATATTACAGACGATATGAAAAAAGAAGCGGCTGCCAGATATGCGTCATTTATGGAAACAGATCCTTATAAGGAATATGTGACAGCATATGATACTTTTTCAAAAAAGAATCCGGGATATGAGGAAAAACTGGCTACAAAACTGAATTAATATTTCTGTAGTGGAGGAAAGCTGTTGAAATGAAAAGAATTATAATGATGGTGCTGCGCAATCTGCCGTTTATTCCAATGGCATGGTTTAAGCTGTGCTGGTATGCGTCTCATGTGGACAATTATACAGAAGGGGAACGGTATGCCCTTCTTAAAATGATTGACAGACGTGCGAATAAAGGCGGAAATATTACCATTGATGCCCATGGCGTGGAGAATATTCCTGAGGAAAGCGGGTTTATTTTTTATCCCAATCATCAGGGCATGTATGATGTTCTTGCAATCATGGCGCCGTGTCCGGTTCCCTTTTCTGTGGTTGCAAAAAAAGAAGTAGGGGAAGTTCCGTTTTTAAAGCAGGTATTTGCCTGTATGAAAGCCTTTTTGATCGACAGAGAGGATATCAGACAGTCCATGCAGGTCATTATCAATGTGACCAGAGAAGTAAAAAATGGCCGTAATTATCTGATCTTTCCGGAAGGAACAAGGAGTAAGCAGGGCAATCACCCTCAGGAGTTTAAAGGCGGAAGCTTTAAGGCAGCAATGAAGGCGAAGTGTCCAATTATTCCTGTGGCCCTGATTGATTCTTATAAATCTTTTGATACAGGATCAGCAGCGCCGATCACTGTACAGGTGCATTTTCTGAAACCGATGGAATATGAAGAATATAAGGATATGAAATCAACAGAAATTGCAGCAGAAGTAAAGCGAAGAATAGAAGAAACAATAAAAGCAAACGGCGGATGGGACTGAAATGATGGCTGGAGTAGTATGAAAATGAAAAAAACAAAAAATATAGAGAGATTTAAGTTTTATGGCGGGTATACAGTCTTATTTACGATTTGTATGATATGTACGTCATTATATTTTATTTATAATAAATCAACATTTATATGGTCAGTTGATGGAATAAGCCAGCACTATAATGCGCTGGCTTATTATGGTGAATATTTACGGGATATTTTATGGAATTTATTTGAAAAGCATAGTATTATCATTCCCACTTACGATTTTTCTATTGGATATGGAGCTGATGTTTTAAATACATTACATTATTATGTTATTGGAGACCCGCTGAATCTTTTGGCTGTATTTGTGCCTAAAGAGCATACGGAAATCTTATTTCATGTTCTTGTAATTCTTAGAATCTATCTTGCCGGAATTACTTTTTCTGTCTTTGCCAGAAGCCGTGGAAACAGATCATCTGCGGTTCTGGCTGGAGTGCCGATTTATCTTTTTTCGGAATACGTGCTGTATTTTTTCTGCAAACATCCATTTTTTTTAAATCCATTGATATATTTTCCATTGATTCTTTTAGGCGTAGACAGGATTTATCGTAAAAAAGGACCGGGGATATATATTGTTGCCCTGATTATTAGTGCGTGCAGCAATTTCTATTTCTTTTATATGCTGGGAATTTTGACAGTAATCTATGCGGTTTTTCAATATTTTGGTTTTTATCATTCCATTCAATGGAAAACAGTGTTTCGATTTTTGTTGAAATTTGGACTGTATACGATTTTGGCTATATGTGCAGCCGGGGTTTTTCTATTGCCTTCTCTGGGGCTTCTGTTCCAGACAGGAAGGATGTCTAATGAAACTACAGTACCTTTGTTATATGGGATTAAATATTATGCACGCTTTTTTTCCGGATTTATCAGTATGGACAGTCCGGGACACCAGACTTTTCTTGGGTATACGGTTATTGCTTTTCCGGCTGTGATTCTGTTGTTTGCAACTAAAGGGGAAAAGCTTTTAAAAACAGGATTTGTTTTACTTACAGGATTTTTGTGTATTCCTTTTATAGCTCATGTATTTAATGGTATGTCTTATGTGACAAACAGATGGGCATTTGGATATACGATGCTTGTGGCGTACATAGTAGTAAAGATGTATCCGGTATTCCTAAAGCTTTGCATCAGACAAAAAATAATTTTGATTGTGTTTACTGTACTTGAGCTTCTGGCATGTATGGCAGGAATAGCGGGAAAATATCTGGTAGGCGAAGAAACTAAGCTTAAGGTTATGACAATTCTTTTGTTTTTGCTGATACTGTTTGTGGCTGTGCTTTGTATGAGTAAGAAGCAAAAAAATCCAGGCAAAATTTTTTTTACTTTTGTTATGTGCATGAATGTTGGGTGTGTTCTCATTAATGCGCTTGATGTCAGGACGAGAGAAGCTGATGCAAATAGATTTATCCAACAGGGGAGTGCGCAAAGACAATTGGAAAATATTCCTTCTGCAGAACTGGGGGAATTTTCAGAGGAAAAAAATTCCTGGCGTTATGATGAGGAAGGAACCGGAGAAATAAAAAACTCTACATTACAGACAGGACTGTATGGGACATCTTTTTATTTCAGCATGGCGAATCCATATGTGGCAGAATATCAAAGTTCATTATACTGGAATAATACCCAGGAGCAAAGTTATCGTGGGGCAGATAAAAGAAGTGCGTTGGAGATTCTGGGAGGAGTGAAATATTTTGTCACTCCAAAAGAAAGGAAAGGACCTGGTGCTTATCAGGAAAAGAAAAATTATGTAGCAGGCGAAAAAGAATTTACTATATGGGAAAGTGGAAAGAAACTACCGTTTGTATTTGCATACGATAAATATATTGGCAGAGATGAATTTGAACAGTTAAATATAGAACAAAAGCAGCAGGCCCTGATGGAAGCGGTAGTATTGGAGCGGGATAAAGATATTGGTGATTGGGATAAAGAGTATATTGTTTCAAATGATGCGAAAGAACCGGAAACAATATGGACTTCCAGTGGAAAAATCAAATTAGAAGAAAACATGATCCAAGTACAGGAACGAGGGGCAACGCTGAACATTCAGACAGATATTCAGGACGAGGGTGAAGTATATTTAATTTTTGAGGGGCTTGAGTATGAGGACGGAGCTTCCAGTGGTATTTCCAGAACGAAATCCAAAATTACAATTAATATTACTCAGAACAAAATAAAAAAGAAAATAGTTTTTAATAATGCAAACGAATTCGCGGAAAATAATGGAAAAAATAATTTTCTGTGTAATTTAGAGATGAATGAGCCTGGAAAAAAAGAAATAGAGATAAAGTTTCCGTATACCGGAACCTATCGCTTTAAAAATATCAGAGTTGTTGTTCAGCCTGTGGAGAAAATAATAAAAAATGCAGAGAACTTAGAGAAGGGTGTTGATGGATGGGTCTGTGCAGATGGGAATGAGGTAAAAGCTTCTCTGGAGTTAGAAGAGCCGCGTCTGGTATGTCTGGCTGTACCTTTTGACAAAGGCTGGACTGCTGTTGTAGATGGAAAAAAGGCTGAACTTATGCAGGCCAATATAATGTATATGGCATTGCCGTTAGAAGAGGGAAAACATGAGATAGAACTTCATTATTCCAATCCGTTTATTTGCACAGGTGCAATCATTTCTGTCATTGGTATACTGGGGGCAGTAATATGTATAACAGGAAATTATGTAAAGAGACGAAGAAAATAGTTTCTGAAAACAGATGAAGTGTAAAGCTGTTGCTTTGTTGAAAATACAAATGAAAAAAGGTGACATTTCTCCTGCAAGAGGGGGGATGTCACCTTTTTGGCATCAGAAGAACTTAGATGTATGGACAGTTTTGGGAGTTTCGGTATTGTTTTGGTCTTGTAAATGTTTACATTTGTTTTTTCAGCTTTCGGAAATCTCTGAGAGCATTCCAGCCGATTTTTATAATTTTCTTTATGTTAATAGAATTTACGCCTCCCTGTCTGGGTTTAAAAGAAATTTCCCGGAAGCATAATTTTTCATGATAGTAGGCAAAATATGTAGTCATCATAATGTTGGGGAGATTATAATTTTTGGGAAGCTTTTTTATATATTTCTTAACCAGTCCGGATTTCATAAGCCGAAAGGGGGCGTTTGCATCAGGGACTTTTACTCCAAAAATAATCCGAAGCAGTAAACAGACAGTGTTTTCCACAAATTTACGGGCTTTTCCATCGCCCCTGATTGTTCGTTTGCCGATTACTGCATCGTAATCTTTTCTCAGATTCCAGAATTCTTCAAATTCACCGGGGTCCGTCTGCCCATCCGCGTCAGTCTGAAAAACATAGTCAGCGCCCATTTCCACAGCATAGTTATATCCGTAAAGAACCGAAGAACCGTGTCCTCCGTTTTTCTTTGTCAGAGGTTTCAGAAGGGGCATGGATTCTGAAAGCCTGCACAGAATCTTCCAGGTGTCGTCAGTGCTTCCGTCGTTGACAACAACCATTTTTGAGGCTCCGCCGCCGCTATGTTTTTCAATAATGGGATACCATTGCTGAATGGTTTTTTGAATGTTGGCCTCTTCGTTGTAGGCGGGAATTACAATATATAATTTATCCATAAATAGATGTCTCCTTTGATAGTTTTAGGTATGGTTCTGTAAATGAGAAAATTTGAAAAAGTATACAAAATCCTCACGGATCTGTATTTATAAGATTCACATATAGAGCTTAAATTTCTTTTATGTTCGTATATCATGGATCCTATTGTGCAGAATTCGATGCTTGTTCATTTATAGCAAAGTTCTGTTTTATATACATTTGAATATGGTTTTGTTCATATATCATTTGGTAATGATCTGACAGATATTGAAGAATTTCCCGGTTTTTTATTCCGTAGGGGAAAATCTGCCTTTTTTCAGCATTCTGGTAAGAAAGAATGATGATATCGTTTTTGCCGCTCAGTATAGATTGCACCTGCGCGTTGACTGCGTCCGGAAAGGTCTGGTAGCTGATAGCAGGGATGTAAAAAAACTTATCTTCCGGAATTACATTAAATTTATTATAAAACATAGACTTGTTATTAACTGTAAGTACTGTTTTTCTGTCAGAATAATATTTATGATAAATGTCTGCCATGTTGTTTGCGATCTGCGAAATCTTTGGTATGTTTGTCAGAGAAAAAAGCTTTACAGGCATCTGGAGGTTGACACAGACTGTAAAAGTAAAAAGTCCTGCGATGAGAAGCTTCCTGTGACAAAACAGTTTCTCTGAAAATAAAGCGGCCTTTTCCGTTAAAAATAAGACGGCGGGCAGAAAAAAAGGAATCAGATATTCATAGTAATGCCCGTAGTTTCTGCCGGACAGCGAAACAGAAAATGCAGAGAGCAGCAGGGATACAGCATACATTGCCCGGAAGCTTCGTGAAAACTGTGCGGATCTTATTACAATGATCAGAGAGATAAGACATCCAAGAAGCATACAGAAACCTCTGATATTTGTAAAAAGCTGAAAAAAATTTTCGACAGAAGAACCGTTTGAGGAATACTGCAGATTAAAAAACAAAGACTGCTGTATCATTGGCTTCAGACTGTGGGTATTCAGGCAATAAATAATGACTGGCAGAATTCCTGTACATACTCCGAGACTTCCGGAAACTGCATTCAGAAGAATGGATTTATACTTTTTATAAAAAATCAGTCTTAGAAGGAGGATAATGGCAATTCCTCCCCACATTGCAGCCATATTAAGCCGAAGACTCAGAGCAATTCCGACACATATTCCATGAAAAAACATGAAAAGCGGAGGATGATCAATAATCTTTCTTTTATAATATTTGATAATAAGAAAAACAGACAGAAACTGAAAAGTCAGTCCATAGGTCTCAACGAAATTCCCTCCCTGGTAGGTGAAAAAATTAAGTATAAGTAAAAGCATGAGGCCCACAGAAAGGCTTTTGCATATTTCGGAAACCCGGTTTCCTGAAATTAAGTCTGTAATTTTAAATAAAAGAATTACATTGATGATCATAAATGCGCATTCAATAATAAAAATCCCAATCGTTGTTTTGGAACTGAGACAGGCTCCGAGATAATTAAAGAAATAGACATACCATCCTTTGTGATCAAAGAGATCACGATATGGGACTTTACCTGACAGCATACTGCGCCCTATTGTAAAAAAGACGGAGCTGTCTGTGCCCATGCTGTTGACAACAGGAGAAGAGCCTGCGCTGAAAAGCATAATACATATGGTATAAAGTGCTCCAAGCAGGTAACGAGAGGAATGTCTGAAAATCGAAGTTCTTTTTAGGAAAATGGAATCAGTTGCATAAGAGCTTTTCATGGGAAACCTCCGAATAAATAATATAGCAGAAACAAAATATAACAGAAAAACGTGGGTGTGGAAGCAGTAAATAAGGTTTCTGCATGGATATATTTTATCACAGGAAAGGAGAAAAGTAGAGAGGTAAGTATGGTAATCATGGAAAAAGAATAGAAAAGTAAAGAATGAAATAAGATCTATGAACAAAATAATACAAAATAATTTGAATTTTTTATAAAAAACAGGTTGACAATATGAAATACCTTCTGTATAATTAACAATGCATTTCAGATATAAATGCCTTCAAATTGCATAAGAAATTATGAGTTCGGAGTCTGGAGAAGTACTCAAGAGGCCGAAGAGGTGCCCCTGCTAAGGGTATAGGTCGGGTAACCGGCGCGAGGGTTCAAATCCCTCCTTCTCCGTTTTGTTTTTTGAAGAAATAAAAAACTTCAAAAAATTAAAAAAACTTGTTGACAACCGCTTGAAGATGTGGTAAAGTAAACAAGCTGTCAGCGAGAGAGCGAATTACTTAAAAGAACATCGAAAAAGTTTGAAAAACTTGAAAAAAGTTCTTGACAGATGAAAAGAGATGTGATAAAGTAAATGAGCTGTCTGAGAGACAGAAAACAAAGAACCTTGAT